>Ga0302320_10000193_pt1 | contig 136855 bp, 118 predicted proteins | sample Bog_T0_3_FD_202130 | JGI IMG/M metagenome (GOLD analysis project Ga0302320, IMG submission 202130) | Peat permafrost microbial communities from Stordalen Mire near Abisko, Sweden - Bog_T0_3 | ecosystem: Environmental > Terrestrial > Soil > Wetlands > Peat | place: Sweden: Abisko, Stordalen... | reverse complement strand
TGATCCTTGGCTCCAGCGAATTCCCAGCAACCTGTTTTGCGTTGCACTGCAACCTTGCTACGCAACCACTCTCTGAAATCTTCGCTCATAAACAGCCCATTTAGTGGTATCGTACACGACTCGTACACGACCCGTGATTTCATTGTACGATTTATGTACGGTCTGTAAATTTGGTGTCCGTTGTGGTGTCCGTTGGCGTTCGGCGTCTATGCAAGAATATGCGACCCAGTGCGACACAACAATATCGTATAACTTGTTTATCTACAGCCTGTTACACAATTTCCTGCAGGTCCGTGCAAAGCCCTGCAATTTGGGTAAAATCGTCCTTAAAATCCGCAGACCAGAAATGGTTGTGGGGGTTCAAGTCCCCCTCCCGGTACCAAGCAGCTTCGTGAACGCGACCCACAGCAAAGCCCCACACAAGCCAACGGATCTACTTGGTTGAACACTACCAGCGATTCAAAAACTGTGGCCCGCCGATTTGCGACGGGCCACACGCACCTTGCTATTCGTGAAGTTGCTACTGTTTCGGGACTCCCCTCTTTTTCACCGGAGGTTTTACCGGCTTGCCGGTCTCGTGCGTATCGAGCAGGCTCAGTGAATCCGATGCGTTGAATGGATATTCGCGGACAGACTGCTCAGTCTTCTGGCCAGCGTTGCTCAGGGTAACGTCCACACGGCGGTTGCTGGCGAGGATGATCGTGTTCATATGATCGAGCAATTTCTGCCGGTCTTCCGCGCTCAACTCAGGGTTGCGTTCAACCGCGCTTTTTACTTCGGCGTCGGAGAGTTCTTGCTGCTTGCCGAACGCCTCAGTCTTGATGCTGGCTTCCGGAACGCCCTGCCCGACCAGGAAGCGCTTTGTGCGTGCAACACGCCGTTCTGAAAGCGCCTGGTTGTACTCCACGGAACCGCGTGGATCGGCATGGCCTTCAAGGGTCAATTGCGCATCTGGCTTGTCCCGGAGATAGGTCTGGAAATCACTCGCGAGCGCAGTAAGGGTCTTCTCCTGGCTGGCAAGCAAGCCGCCATCCGGCTTTTCGCGCGTGGGCTTGGCTGTTGCGAAGTAAATGCTGTGGAGCGCGAGCCTCTTCTCGATGGCGCTGGCTTCCACCATTGGTGGCGGCGTTGGCGCTAGCACGTTCACCGTGGTGATGGAAGAACTCGTGAGCGGCGGATTGCGGTCATCGCTTGCCGTGCAGGTCACGGTGATTGTTCCCGGCTGTGCATCTTTGCTGTCGAGGACTACGGTAGAGGTGCTGCCGTTGACGCTTCCCGCGCTGGCCGTGTAGCTGTAGGTCAGGTTGCGCCCATCTGGACTGCTGGCAGTTGAAGTGATCGTTGCCGTCCCACCCACCGGCACTGAAGCAGGTTTCGGAGAGCACGAAATCGACGGGGGCCTCGGTTGCTTCACCATGAGGCGCGCGCTGCAGGAAGCAACGCCGGCACGGCTGCCGTCGCTTAAATTAGCCGTGATCTGGTAGGAGCCTGGCGCCAGTCCGTTGGTATCAATCTGGATCGAAGCGGTGTTACCGGAGACTCTTGCTCCGGTGCCGGACCATTCGTACTTTAACGTGCGCTTGGGATTGAAGTTTGATCCAACAGCGGTCGCAGTCACCGGCTCGCCAGCAAAGACTTCTGTTGGTTGTAGCGCGCAAGCCGCGCTAACCGGGAGGACCGCAGGTGCTCCGCCGCCGAACATGAGCACAAGTCCGCTCTGGAGTCTTATGCCGCGGAGATCGGTGGTTGGAGTTGTAGCCGAAGGGCCAAACCGGTAGCTGGACATGACGTAGTCTGCCCTGAGCATCCGCCATGCGACGTGCCTGGTCAGTTTGATATCCAACCCGCCGCCAGCCATGACCCCTAACTTGTCGATACGGTGGAACGCTTCAGGATAGAGACGATGATCGCCAACCAGCACCTCAAGAAATGGAGCGAAGTGAGCGCTGCGGAACGTGAACTTTGGGCCAATTGAGAGGTTGGAAAAGTCCGCGTCGTCAATTCTGTTCGCGACCCCTGTTTCACCGCTGCCCCAGTGGTCGCTGGCATCCAGCGTGATGCCGAAGTGCCGGGTGAAATCATAGGTAATGCCGGCGCCAACTCCGGACGGATTCGATTCCATTTTACTGCTCAGTGGAAGCAATCCCAGCGGAAGGGTTCCGTGTACGTCCGCATTCGGATACAGAAACGAATATCCACCGTAAAGTTCCCACTTGGGGGCAGGTTGCTCCTGTGCCAGGGCCAGTGTGCCAAGCCCGCACAGGACGGCAGCCACTGCCGACAGCTTTGCTAGAACGCGACCAATACGGCCAATCGAATGAGATGACATGTGATTTCTCCAAATTCCGATAACGCAAAATGTTTTCTTCAGCCGGGGGAGTAGTAGGACCAGCCGGAAGCCGGTCCTACTGCCAGCAATGCTTTATTGACAGGGCGGCACGACAATCGTTGTGGTGTCTAATGTGACCCCGCCAGTCCGGGCCAACGCTCTTCCATCAAGGGTCGCGCCAGTAGTAGCCGTGACGGATGCCTCAGCCATGATGGTTCCTACAAATATTGTGTTGGTCCCAAGTGTCGCCGAACTGCCAATCTGCCAGATTACGTTCTGGGATTGGGCACTGTTGATCAGGATGACTTTGCTGTTTCCAGCGGCCGTGGTCAGCGTGGATACAACCTGGAAAATCCAGGCAGCGTTTGGATCGCCCTTCCCGTCAAGGGTGAGGTTTCCGGTGATCCCCAGCGAAGGCTGGGCGCTGGTAGTCCGGTAAACCCCCGGCGGAAGCGTCTGCCCACCAATATCGGCGGTGAGTACGGCCCCTCCTGCTGCTCCGGCGGCATTGTTGTACGCCGTCGTCAAGTCACCTTGGGCTGTCTGCGCAACCGCATTGCCCGCATCGATTGTGCCCGTGATGGATGCGGGTGGTCCGAAGCCGGTAACCGCGCTTCCCGGCCACACGCCAACATTTCCGCTGACGGTTGTAACCGTGCCGGTAACGTTCGTAACCGTGGAGCCAGCTAGAACTCCAAAGGTGCAGGCTGATCCAAGCGTGGGCACAGGCGGTGTTACACACGCAACCGACGTCGTGAAGGTCCACACATAATTAGCCGCCAGATTACTGCCGGTCGTGTCAGCCGCCCCGGTGGTAATCGTAGCGGTATATAGGGTGCTGGGTGCGAGAGCGGCCAAAGGCGTGAAGGTCGCTATATCGCTTGCTCCCACATAGGAGACTGTGCCAGCCACGCTCGCCCCGCCGGTTCCGGTCAATGTAAACGTGGAAGCGTTGATCGTCGCGGAGTTCATCGCCTTGCTGAATGTCGCGCTGACAACGGCGGTGTTGGGACAAGTGGTCAAACTGCCATTCGGTGGAGTCACCACCGTCACGGAAGGCGGAGCAGTGGCGCAATTGGGAGGCGTCGTAAAGGTCCACACAAAGTTGGCCGCCAGAGCATCGCCGATCACATCGGTTACCCCAGTTGTGATCGTAGCCGTATAACTGGTGCTCGCCGCAAGAGCGACCGTCGGAGCGAATGTGGCAACATACGTCGCCGGTGCGTAGGTGACCGCTCCAGCTACGCTCACGCCGCCTGGTCCGGTCAGTGTAAACGTAGTGGTGTTGATCGTCGCGGAGTTCATCGCCTTGCTAAAGGCCGCGCTCACAATGGCCGTGTAGGGGCAAGTGACTACGCTTCCGGTCGGCGGTGTAACAAGTGTCACCGTTGGGAGGACGCAGGTAGCGGAGGTAGTAAACGTCCACACGAAGCTGGCCGGCAGAGTATTGCCGTAAGCATCAGCCACCCCGGTAGTGATCGTGGCGGTAAACTCGGTGTTTGGAGCAAGAGGCGCCGTAGGTGTAAAGGTGGCAACAAATGTTGCCGGTGCGTAGGTGACTACCCCAGTAACGCTCGCGCCTCCTGGTCCGGTCACTGTAAACGTGGAAGTGTTGAGGGTCGCGGGATTCATCGCCTTGCTGAAAGCTGCGCTTACAGTGGCGCTATTAGGACAGGTGGCTACATTTCCATCCGGCGGCGTCACGAGCGTCACGGAAGGAGGAGTGAGCGGGTCGCCGGGCTTTCCCGCATTGGCGTTCTTGTCAGGATCTCCGCATCCCACGGCAAAACTGAGCAGCAGGAGTGCCGCGAAATAGCTCATGAAATAACTGTGTGTCCTCATACGCGCCTCTTCTTCATCGGCCATGGACCGAGGTAACTCATTGAAAGCGCAATCCTAGCCACTCTGCGGCGGATAGTCTGATCAAAATTGCTCACTTGCTGAGCCGCGCTCGTCTTAGAGATCCATGGAGGGGAAAGCCAGGATAGTGTCCAACCAAATAACTGGACATAGAACTGGGGCTGGGTGATATGTGGCGTTCTTCTTGATTCCCCGGTATCGCACCTTTAGGGCAATTCTTGGATTGGTGTGAACTGCTCTCTCACCTTGGCCGCGCAAAAAGCGCGCGTCGAAGGTGGGAGCCACCACCCAGTATCACTCATGAGAAGGGGGCGATTGCTCCCTACCGCGCTCTGGCGAGCACGATGGTCATATCGTCGGGCTGTTCTTCGCCGCCGATCCAGTCGGTGACGGCGTTGGGGATTGCCTCGGAGATGCGCGGCAGCGGGAGGCCGCGGTTTTACTGCACGATCTGCGTCAGGCGCTCATCGCCGAAGAGTCCGACGACGGTTCCGCTGTTTGCGCGGCTAAGGTGGAACGTGCAGGACGCAACAATCCCGGAGTTGCTTTAGTGCCCCGTCTCTTCCAAATACTTTTCCACCTCAATGGCCGCCATGCATCCTGTCCCGGATGCCGTGATGGCCTGCCGATAACGCCGGTCGGCCACGTCGCCGCAGGCATACACGCCCGGAACGCCCGTGTGAACGTAGTCGCGCACCTTCAGGTAGCCGTCCTCGTCGGTCTCCAGCGTGCCGTGGAACATCGCGGCGTTGGGCGTGTGTCCAATGCCCAGGAACATTGCGCTCACCGGAAAATCCCACACCTTGCCGCTTACGGTGTTGCGCAGCTTGAGCGCCGTGACTTCCTTGGCGGCAACGTCCATCACCTCTTCGATGACCGTGTTGGTCATGAAGTGAATCTTCTCGTGAGCGCGCGCCCGGTCCAGCATGATCTTGCTTGCCCGGAAGGCTTCGCGCCGGTGGATCAGCGTGACCCGGCTGGCGAAGCGCGTCAGGAACAGCGCCTCTTCCATCGCGGAGTCGCCGCCGCCGATCACCGCAATCTCCTTGCCGCTGAAAAAGAATCCATCGCAGGTGGCGCAGGAAGAAACGCCATGGCCGATCAGCGCCTTCTCGCTCGTCAGCCCCAGCCATCGCGCGCTGGCGCCGCTCGCGATGATGACGGCCCGCGTCCTGATCTGGTCTTTGCCCACGGTGAGCACAAAGGGACGCGCCGTGAGGTCGGCCGACGTCACGTGGCCGATGCGGAACTCCGCGCCAAAGCGCTCTGCCTGCTTGCGCATGTTCTCGATCAGATCCGGCCCCTGGATTCCCTCCGGCCAGCCCGGAAAGTTCTCCACCAGGGTCGTCATGGAGAGCTGCCCGCCCGGCTCATGTCCCTCCAGCACCAGCGGCTTCAGGTTCGCCCGGCCCGTGTAAATTGCCGCCGTCAGGCCGGAACATCCCGAGCCCATGATCACTACGTCACGAATTTCGTCTGCCATCGTTCTCTCTTATCTGCCTTGCCTGAAGTCTGCCCTGCCTGAATCAGCAAAGCCTTGAACTCTCTCTTAATGATTCCCCGCAGCGGCTTTGGATTCTTTGTGCCCCGCCAAGTGTCCGAATTCCGCCGGAACCACCGTTTTCACCGCCATCGCCACCCGGTATTTCTCCAGAATCTCCCGCGCCGCCGCAAACAGCGGCTCATACCCGGACTGATCCACCGCGCCGCAACGCGCCAGCACGATCGAGGACTTGCCAAAGCGCTCAATCCGTATCCGGTCCGGCGGGGTATCCACCTTCACCACCTGCGCCGGAGTTCCCGTCACCGAATCCGAGATCAGTATCTGCAACACTTCGCGGCTGTCGCGCAGATGCAGGGCCAGCACTTCGCTGGTCGCATCGCCCTCCACGCTCAACGAGTATTGCGCATCCAACAGCATAGCCTTCTCCGGAAATTCCTTGCGAATCCTTACCCATGTGGATGGCGTGGACCCGCTCCCCGCCGGAGCGCCCGCGGCCCGCGCTTCGGCCTCATTCAGCGTGGTAAGCCCGCGCGATATCTCAAAGTCCGCCGAAAATGAGGGCCGGTCCCTGACCCGCGCCAGCGCCCGCCCCATCTCCTCCAGGTCGCCCTGCGCCGGACGGCACGTATTCAGAAAGTTCACCTGAATCTTCGGCTGTGGCTGGGCCGCCGGAGACGGTGCCTCCTGCGCATGTGCCGCGAGCGCCAGCATCCCGCCCAGCGCCACTCTCATCGCCAGCATCTTTACCGCTTCCGTCTTGAACATCGTGGATTTCATCGCAATTTTCCGCACCGCAGGATTGTAAATGACTCGGCCCGCAGACTGCTCTTCTGCTTCCAGCTATAATTCGGCAATCCGGCGCGCATGATGAATCCGACCCTCCAATCCGCGTTTCAAACGCTCGACCGCCGCGGCCTCATCCCGCGGAGCCGCTTGGCGCTCTTCTGCATCGCCACCGGCCTGATCGTCAACGCGTGGACCATCTTCGGCGTCCGCCAGTTCCGCCTGCTCTACTGGATTACGGCGCTTCTCTGCATTGGCTCAGTGCTGATCCTGCTCTCCCGCGCCTTCACCAGGCGCTTTATGTGGAGGCTGCGCAACCGCCTCATCGTCACCTACGTATTCATCGGAGTGATTCCCCTCGTCCTGCTGGCCACCATGGGTATTGTGGCGGGATACCTCTTCGCGGGCCAGTTCTCCACCTTCGTCGTCACCACCGATGTCCGCACCGAGCTGCGCCGCCTTGAGACGGCCAATCGCACCATCACCCACCAGGCCGCGGCAGCCCTGCGCCGCGGCGACTCTCTCGATCCCCGCTTAATGGCCCTCAACAACGAGGCCTTTCCCGGACGCCGGGTTACGGCCTATTACCACGGACAGGCCATCGCCCTGCTCGGCGATGCGGCCAGCCATGAGCCCGCCCTGCCCCCAGCCGAGTTTCCCGAAGCGGTGCCGATCGAAGATGGCGGCAATCTCTACCTGCGGGCCGTCAATCGCGCCCACATCTCCGGAGACGGCGACGAACTCGTCCTCGTCTCCAGCGTTCCCCTCGACAAGCCGCACATGGAGGCGATGATCTCCAACATGGGGATCATCAACGTCTACGGCGAGCGCCCCGCAAATTCCTCCGCCGAGGCCAGCAAGACGCGTGTCCGCCTCGGCGAAGCCGATATCGACACCACGCCCAAGGTGAGCTGCGGCACCATGCCTCCGGCGGTTTCGCGGCTCGACGTCGAGTTCGTTCCCTTTGCCTCCATCCTCAGCGCCGTCCGCTGGGAGAACGGGAAGTCCAACGACCTGCTGCTCACCGTGCGCACCCGGCCCTCGCTGCTCTACAACCGGCTCTTCCGCACTCTCGGCGACATGACCAACGCCATCCTGATCCTGCTGGTCGTCATCGCCGTGGTCTTCGCCCTCATTGAGATCGTGGCGCTCGTCATCGGCGTGCGCCTCACCCGCACCATGACCTCTTCGGTCGCCAAGCTCTACGACGCCACACAGCACGTCAACGAGGGAGACTTCACCCACCGCATCGAGGTCCGCTCGCAGGACCAGCTTGCGTCGCTCGAATCCTCCTTCAACTCCATGACCGAGTCGCTCCAGAAGCTCATCGTCGAGCAGAAGGAGAAGCAGCGCATCGAGAGCGAGCTCTCCATCGCCAAGGAAGTCCAGGACCTGCTCTTCCCGCGCGACGCCGCCGACCTCGACGGCCTCGAGCTCCACGGCATCTGCCGTCCCGCGCGCACCGTCAGCGGAGACTATTACGACTTCCTCCCCGTCGGCCCCAACGCCGTCGGCCTCGCCGTCGGAGACATCAGCGGCAAAGGCATCTCGGCCGCCCTGATGATGGCCACGGTCCACGCCTTTGTGCGCGCCCACACCATGGTCGAGCGTATGCCCGCTCTCGCCGCCGCGCAGGGTGGCGTAGCTCCCGTCCTTCCCGGCGAAAACATTTCCTGCTGCCCATCGCCCGGAGTGGTGCTGGCGCTGCTCAACCAGCAGCTCTACCGCAGCACTCCCGCGCAGAAGTACGCAACCATGATCCTCGGCTTCTATGACCAGACAACGCGCCAGCTCACCTACTCCAACGCCGGACATCTGCCGCCCATCGTCATCCGCGCCAACGGCACAACCAACCTGCTCGACATCGGCGGAACCGTCGTCGGACTCTTTGGCGACATGGTCTATCCCGAAGGGCGCGTGACCCTGAATCCCGGCGATATCGTGGTGGCCTACAGTGACGGCATCACCGAGCCGGAGAACGACTACGGCGACTTCGGCGAGGAGCGCCTTACGCAGATCGTGCAGGAAAACCGCGACCTCCCGCTGCCGCGCATCTCCGAGGCAATCCTCAACGCCGTCACCGACTGGATCGGCGGCGAAGAACAGCCCGACGACATGACCATCGTGCTCGCCCGGGCGCGATAGCGCTCAGCAAACCGCTTCGCTATTTCGGGTGCTGCACCCGCATGGCGGTGACGGACTTAACCGCCAGGGCTTCCAACACTTTCTTGTCCACGTCTTCGAGTTTCTTGATGTAGAGACAGCCCTTGCCGGTCGTGTACTTGCCGAGCTTTGCAAGCAGCGCCTCGGAGTCGCCGCCGCCCCTCATGTTGTACAGAACGGTTGCGGCCTTGCGCGGCGAAAAGCCGATAAGCGGCATATCTCCCTCGCGCCCGCTCTCGTACGTATAGTGGTAGCTCCCGAAACCGATGATGGAAGGGCCCCACATCTTTGGTTTTTCTCCGGCCGCGCCTTGCATCAACTTGACGAGCGCCTTGGCGTCGGCCCGCCTCGTCTGGTCCGTGAGGGTATCAATAAATGCCGCCACGCTCAATTCGGTGGGCTTGGTTTTATTCTCCGCCATGCTCTTGCCTTTCTGTTTCCTCTCTCTTGAAAGTGTCCTTACACGCGCGATCCGCAGCGCTCACTCTTGGATGACGGACTCCCCGGAAGCGATAGCCGTCCAGAACAGAATTTCTGCCTCATGATTGCGGAACGGGATTGGAAGCGGGTTTGCCGTAGCGACAGGTATCACTCTCACAACGCGCCTTAAGATGTGCCGTTCTTGAACGATGTGTCCATTTCTAAGAAGGTCATCTTCATAAGAGGGTCATCCTGAGGCGTAGCCGAAGGACCCCAGCCCAGCTCACATCTACACATGCTGCCCCAAACTTTTCGGCTACCAAGATAGTGAGGCGTGTGGCCCATTCAAGCCCCGTTGTTGGGCTTGAGTGGGGCAGTTGACGTTTAGGATTCTGTTTCGGGATTGTGAGTGCCTTGGCGATGTACCGACAGTTATCACTTGACCTTCGTACCAAAATACTCGTTTGCCACTTGGAAAAGGTCGGCATCGGTCATGACTCCGTACTCGATGCGCGGTTTCTTGCCGGGAGAGACGAGGTAATATCCCACATCAGTCTTCACAGGTCGAAATGTGGTGTTGGCTCTTCCATTCCGAATGTGAAAAGAGCGGGCGTAAACTTCATGGAAGGCGATACCCGCCTGCTTGAACGGTTCCCGCACCTTTCCTGCGTAGTACTGAAAGTCAGCCAGCGTTTCATTTGTTCCATCATCCTTGCTCAATTCCGCGTCTGTTACCGGCGGGAAGAAAGCTACGATTGTTGGCTGATGAACCTCTAATGTTGGTTCCTTCTGCTCCGACCATATCGGCACGTTAGCGACGGTCATGAACAGCAACATGCAACCAGCTGCGAAAACGGGACGTTTCATGCAGCAAATGTACGCCAGAGCCGGATCGCAAACCAGAATTTTGGGATAGCTGAACAAAACAGGTCCACCAACTCACGATCCCCATCCCCCTCCGCACCCTGTCAAGCCCTTTTTCTTTCCCATTTCCCCCAACCTCCTCATTCCACGCCACATAGAGTTTCTCCTCCGCTGAGGGGATACCCCCTCCGTTTTGCTATCCTGAATATAGGGCATACAAAAACCGGGATAACCTCCCTGTTTTCAAATTTTTGCCCGGAAATATAGGGGGAGGGGGTATACCGCGCCATGTGCGCGGTTTTCCATTTTATGAACAACGAAAAAAAGCACTGTGCCCACGTTCTTGCCAACGGCCAGATCTGTCAGGGAATTCCCATGCGCGACTCGCATTACTGTTACTGGCATCACAAGGCGCGCGCCCGTCGCCGTCGCACCGAGCGCATCGGCGGTCCTCTCAGCATGGAAGCCAACACCGGACTCGATCTGCCCTTGCTGGAGGACGCAAACGCCATTCAGATCGCCATTCAGGAGATCATGCAGGCCATTCTCGACCGCCGCATTGACGCCAAACGCGCCGGGCTCCTCCTTTACTCGCTCCAGCTTGCCAGCACCAATATTCGCAACCTGCAACCGCTCCCCTTCGCCTGCGAGCCGCGCCTCGGCCGCCTTGGCAAAGACGACGAGGAAGTCTTTAACGACACCATCGCCCCCAGAGACGCCGAGATCTTCTGCGACGAGGAGTGCGAAGACTGCGCTGAGGAAGATTGTGCGCGCCGCGTCGCTCCGGATTCCACACCCGCACCGCCGCGAAAGCCGCCAAAGTCCGCCGGCAAGCCCACAAAAGCCAAGCCTCTCCCCGCTTAACCGCCGCAGGCAGCCGCCCATTTGCCAGAGCGGCGTACATTGCCTATGCTTTGTGCGTGAAACTCTGCCCGCTACAGCTCCGCGCTGCAATGTTCGTGCTCGTCCTCTGCGCTGGATGCCGCGCTCCACTTCAGCTTCCGGAGGCGTCGATTCAGGGCTTCTCTACCGGCAACGGCGTCACGGTCACGGATGTGCGTTTTCCGTGCCCTGCCATCGGAGGCGCGCTGTGGTATCGCATCATTGTTCCGCCGGTTGCGCCCGGCGAGCGCCTGCCGGTTCTCTACATGCTCCATGGAATGCTGAGCGATCCCGCCGACTTCGAGCAGCGCTCCGGAGCCGTCAAACTGGCCGCCGCCGAGCGGCTGATCGTGGTGATGCCGGAGGGCCGGGACTCCTACTACACCAACGCCAGGCTGCGCCGCCACGCCCACTGGGAAGACGCCATCACGCAGGACTTGGTGCGCAACGTCGAGAGCCTCTTTCCAGTGCTGCCGGGGCGCGAACATCGCGGCATCGCCGGACTCTCGATGGGAGGCTACGGAGCCGTCAAGCTGGCGCTCAAGCACCCGGAACTGTATGCCTTTGCGGGCAGCATGAGCGGAGCGTTCGATATCACCCATCGCAAGGGAGGTCTGCGGCGCTGGGCACAGACCTGGCGCATCTGGACGATCTTCGGCGTGCGCCCTTCCCGGCGGCAGGGCGAGGACATATTCGCCTTGCTGGCGCAGGCGCCGGGACTGCAATCCGTAACCTGGTTCCAGTCCTGCGGAATGCGCGATCCGCTCTATCCGGTGAACGCCCGCTTCACCCGCGGGATGCACGCCCGCGGCGTGCCGCTGGAGGCTATCACCACGCCGGGCTTCCACGACTGGCTGACCTGGGAGACGACCATGCCGCAACTGTTCAAGGCGGCGGGCGAGAGCCTCCGGTAGGGGCCTCCGGTTATCTCCGCTGGCGCATTGCTGGGAACGCGAGCGTATTGCGAATTGTTGGCATAGAATGGAAAACCTGCGCGAGGCAAGGTTCGCAGGATCGCCTGAGACTGAATCATCTGCCTGGATGCTGAGGGTAAATCGTCACCATGCACTATCTGCTGAAGACCGAACCCACCGTCTACTCGTTCGCGCAGCTCCAGCATGACGGCGAAACCGTGTGGGATGGCGTCACCAATCCCGCCGCCGTCAAGCACCTGCGGGAGATGCACAAGGGAGACAAGCTCATCCTCTACCACACGGGAGAAGAGCGGCTCGCCGTGGGAACGGCGCGCGTCGTCTCCGTGGACGCCACCGACCCCAAGGTTCCGCTGGTACGGATTGCCTGCGGTAAGGCACTCGCGCACCCGGTGCCCCTTGGCGGCATCAAACAGAGTACATTGTTCACTGAGTCGCCGCTGCTGCGCCAGGGCCGCCTCTCGGTGGTACCCCTCACCGAAGCCCAGTACCACGCGCTGCTCTCCGGTGAACTGTGAGAGATTTGCAATCGAAAGGAATACCCATGAACAAACGCATCTGGATCTGTGTCTCCCTCGCCGTTGTGTTGATGAGCGTGGGAGCCTTCGCCCACCGTAAGAAGCCCTCGACGGTTGTTACCATAACTGACGCCAAGGGAGCCGAGGCCGGCACCGCAATCATCGTGCAGGAGCCGCGCGGCGTCCGCATCCACCTCAACCTCAAGGGACTCACCCCCGGCGAGCACGCCATGCACTTCCATCAGACGGCCAGCTGCGTCGCCCCCGACTTCAAGTCCGCTGGCGGACACTTCAACCCCACCGGTGCCCACCATGGTCTCAAGAACCCTGCCGGCCCCCACGCCGGAGACATGCCGAACTTCACGGTCGGCCCGGATGGAACCGCCATTCTCACCGTCCATAACGAGCATGTGACTCTGGAAGCCGGCAAGCCTAATTCGCTCTTCGCCAACGGCGGAACCGCGCTGGTCATCCACGCCAAGGCCGACGATATGATGAGCGATCCGGCGGGTAACGCAGGAGATCGCGTCGCCTGCGGCGTCATCGCCCAGTAACCGCTGGCAGCGGCAAGGGGGGAAGCTCTACTGGTACTAGGTCTAACGTAACTTTAACGTTGCGTTGCATTGTCTGTATTAAGTCTGTATTAAGATAGATACTTAATACAGACAGCACATAACCATGAAGACCTCTATCAGTTCAGCGCGAATGCTGCGGCGGAATATCGCCCTCTCCCTTGCTGCGTCTCTTCTGCTCTGCTCTTTCCCGGCCTTCGCGCAGGAGTCCGCCTGCAAGAGCAAAGGCGGCGAACTCAAGGTCGCCTATCCAGACTTGGCTCGCCGCATGAAAATTTACGGAACCGTGCGGCTTCATCTTCTACTCACCCCCGGTGGCACGGTTCGTGAGTCCAAAGTCCTTGGAGGAAATCCCGTGCTCGCCTCGGCCGCGCAGGATGCCGTCAAGAAGGCTCACTTCGAGGGCTCGGAACCCTGCGTCGCGGTCTTCGAATTCAAGGAGTAGCCCTCCTGCACCGCTATCTTCAGCCCGCAGCCTTCACCGGTGGCGGGCTTTTCCTTTGCTGCACGAAAGCCTTTGCGCGCACTACAATATCCTGTTTGCCCTGTGAGGAGCCTCATGCCTATCCGTACGATCATCGAGCCATTCCGCATCAAGAGTGTGGAACCTATCCGCTGGACCCAGCGCGCCGACCGTGAGCGCTTCCTTCAGGCTGCCCACTACAACCTCTTCCTTCTTCCCGCCGACGATGTCCTCATCGACCTCCTCACCGACTCCGGAACCGGAGCCATGTCCATCTACCAGTGGGGAGCCATCATGGAGGGCGATGAAAGCTACGCCGGCAGCCGCAGCTACATCCGCTTCCGCGATTCCGTGCAGAGCATCTTCGGATACCAGCACGTCATCCCCACCCACCAGGGACGGGCCGCCGAACGCATCCTCTTCTCCACCATTCTCAAGCGCGGCGACGTTGTGCCGAATAACACGCACTTCGACACCACCCGCGCCAATGTCGAAGCGACCGGAGCTGAAGCGCTCGACCTCGTCATTCCGGAAGGCAAGCAGCCCGGCCTCATCCATCCTTTCAAGGGCAACATGGACGTTGCCGCTCTCACCGAGACCATCTCCCGTGTCGGCCCCAAACGCATCCCGCTCGTCATGCTCACCATCACCAACAACTCCGGCGGAGGCCAGCCCGTCTCCATGGCGAATGCCCGTGCGGTCAGCGAACTGTGCCATAGCCACGGAATCCCGCTTTACTTTGACGCCTGCCGCTTCGCCGAGAATTCCTACTTCATCAAGCTCCGCGAGCCCGGCTATGAGGACAAGACGCCCAAGCAGATTGCGCAGGAGATGTTCTCTCTTGGCGACGGCTGCACCATGAGCGCCAAGAAAGACGGCATGGCGAACATCGGCGGATTCCTCTGCACCAACAACGATCTTCTCGCCCAGCAGGAGAAAGATCTGCTCATCCTCACCGAGGGCTACCCCACCTACGGAGGTCTCGCCGGGCGCGACCTGGAAGCCATCGCCGTCGGCCTTCAGGAGGCCTGCGACGAGGACTACCTCCGCTACCGCATCGCCTCCACGGCCTATCTCGGCAACCACCTCGCCGAGCAGGGTATCCCCATCGTCATGCCTCCCGGAGGCCATGCCGTTTATCTCGACGCACGCGGCTTCGTTCCACACATCCCGCTGGAGCAGTTCCCCGGCGTTGCGCTGGCCGCCGAACTCTATCTCGAGGGCGGCATCCGCTCGGTTGAAATCGGTTCGCTCATGTTCGGCAAGGCCGCCAAGATGGATCTCGTGCGACTGGCGATCCCGCGCCGCACCTACACCCAGAGCCACATTGACTACGTCATCGAGGTCATCACCGAGGTCTGGAAAAACCGCGACCACATCCGCGGCCTGAAGCTGAGCTACGAACCTCCATTCCTCCGCCACTTCACGGCGAAACTGGAACAGGTGTAGGGCGTAAAACATTCTTCCACTCCGATCTTTGCATCGGGAGGGAATGAATCATGTCTAATGGAACGATGGTTCACGACGAGTTTTCCGCAGATGCGATTCGGCAGAGGGTACTGGCGATTCCCTCGATGCAGACCTTTGGCTACCGGATAGAGGAGTTGAGCCCGGGACGCGCGGTAATGGTGGCGCCGTATGAGACGAAGCTGGACGGCATTTTCGGATGCTTCCACGGTGGGCTGCTGGCAATGCTGGCGGATTCTACGGGTGGCACCGCCGCGCTAACGATCACCGGGGCGGACGTATCCACGGCGACAACGGACCTGAACATCCGTTTTCTGGCACCGTGCCGCACAGACGCTCGGGCGACAGCTAAGATCATCAAAGCCGGACGAAGCCTTGTGATCGCCGAGATCAACATTCACGACATGGAAGGACTGCACGTCGCGGTGAGCCACGCCAGCTATATACGGCTGCTAAAAAGAGGGTGAGGGTTCAGTTTCGGAATTGTGAGCGACATGGCGATAATTCGCACACAATTCAGCGTAGCCGTGGCGGCGGCACCTCTATCCAGCGAACGTCGTCGCGAAAACCGATCGGACGAGCGACACGGATTGAGTTCCACTGTTCACTGTTACCAATTACAAGAAGGGCTTTCCCTGTGGTGCCCGTAAATCTCTCGGCAAACCAATTTCGCGGTCCATCAAATCTCTCGTCACGCAACATCGTGAACCAGTCGGACAACGGATAAGGGCATAATTCTTTCATATCTTCCTGCACCCACCACATTCGGATGGGCCCCTCAAAGGAGAATCGCTCGACGATTAATGTGCCTCGACGTTCAGCCAATGTGTGGAGAAATCCAGCCCAGTCTATGGTTCGACCAAGACGCTTCATCGATTCTTGGAATCTGCGCTCGCGACGAACTTGTAAGCCAAACGCGACGATGTTGTACGGGATGACGAGCGCACCGATGAGCAACAGGAAAGGAATCGCTAACAGCGACGGCAGAGGGCCGAAGTTAACTGCTTTCTTGCGCCATTCCATAGGTGTTTGCCAGAGTAGCTAAACCATTCCGATTGTGCAAGGTAACCGCAGGGTGGGAGGATTGTTGAATAATACAGGCAAAGGCACTCACCATCCCGGAACAGGATGGTCAGCGGCTTTGACCCATGTCCAACGTGTACCTACTGCACAGCGCTCTTTGGTGTGGCGACCTCAAGCATGAGGCGCTGCACCTGCGGCACCAGCAGTTGGAGCTGGTGCTGAAGGCGGAGCCACTCGCTACGCATCTGCCGTTTGCGACCGCTGCGAAGAGCAAACTCCATGGTTTCCACCGTGCATGAGACAGGGCCGGAGCCGAAGAGCATGAGGCAGTTGCTCAACTGACGCAGAGCGCGTTCGGCGGGCTCGGTATCGCGCTGCGTCATGGCATCGCGCAGGGACTCCATGTAGACAGGAAGCTCGTTGAGAAAAATGGCGCAGAGCTGAATCAGCAACTCAGGATTGCCCCCGGCTTGCGTGAGTATGTGGTCGCAGTCGAGCGTGACGGGTTCGAATGGTGCAGATTCGCTAAAGCTATGCGCTGGCTTCGACAAAGGTTGATTCATCGCAGAGTCCAATCCAAGGCCCGCTAGCGGCTCTCTGAAAATGTCCGGCGGAATACCTTCCAAGAGGTTATCGGCTGGTTGGAGAGAAATCTGGAGTTATCCGTGTGTCAATTCCAGAACAAACAAAGGCCGGCATCTCTGCCGGCCAGCTCATTTTCTGCTTCTCGTGCTTACCCTCTACTGCATGCGAACTCTGCGGCTGCGCTGCTGCAACAGCGACGGCGGCAATCCAAACTTGGCGCGGAACAAATTCGAGAACGTGGGCGCGCTGTGGTATCCAACGGCGCGGCAGATTGCGGAGACCGGAGTGTCCGTGGTCTCCAGAAGTTTGTGGGCCATCTGCATGCGGCGGTCAGCGAGGGCGCGAAGCGGCGTGATGCCGTAAACCTGGCTGAAGACGCGATGGAAGTGGTGCGGCGACATGCAGGCCACGCGAGCGATCTTCTCCAGGCAAAGCTCTTCGGTGTAGGCGTCCTGAATATAGACGTAGGCGCGCTGGATGCGGCGATAGAGTTCTGCGCGGGTTCCGGGGCGGACGCTGTCAATGGATTCAATCTGACGGCTGGCGGCGCTATAAACCAGCACCACGCACTCGGTTACAGCGCGGAACTTGTCGGCAATGCTCTCAATGCTGTCGCCGCGCAGGCAGGCGGCGCTCAGCGAGCGGAGCTTGGGGCCGATTTCAAAAGCCGTGTCGTGCTGGATGCACTCCGGGAAGCGGACGACAATGCCGTCGCGATCCATCTCCAGGGCCGAGACCAGCGGAGCACTGAAGCTGCGCGCGATGTCCGACATGTACTTCTGTTCGAAGACCAGAGTAACGGCGCGCGGAGAAGTGTTGGGCTCAACGGCAATCTCACCACGCTGACCTTCATTGAGAACAACAAAGGTCGTGGGAGAGACGCTGTAATGGCCGCGGTCGGTGCAGACCTTGTAACGCTCCTGCAACGAGTAGCGCAGCGAAAGCGGGCTAACAAACGACTGCGAGCCGGGACGAAGGAGACCGCTGGCAAAAAGATTCTTGCCCACGAGCGTCTGATCCGAGACCTTGTTTGCCACCGCATGTTCATCCACGCAGATCATGCTCAGATCGTTCATCTGGTACGCTTCATTCTCAATTCCGTTTAACATTCGGCCACTCCCAAGCTTCGTGATCATTTCTCTCTACCTTCTCAATAGCCATCAGGGGCTGACAAAGTTCCCTAAAATTCGGAAGATGACGAATTCTTTACAATAAGCCCGGCTGCTAAACACTTCTTTACAAATGGCGTAGCGCATTACCAGAGCAGTACATCCGTTCATAGACGGAAAGCCTGCAATGCGGTTTACGCGAGTTCCCACATTCGCAAAAAAGAAGCGGCTGTGGACCACCGCGACGTTTAGTGGCCCATGCTGACTTCGCCGGGCTTGGGCTTCCGCGCGAGCAGAACCAGGGGCATTACGGCGATGATGATGATCGCCATAATGACAATCGTGTCGCGGTACGCGAGCACGGCCGCTTGTTGCTGCATAGTTCCGTAGATGCTGTCGTAGGCCCGTTGGATGGCGCCGGGACCGGAACCGAGGCGCGACGCATACATTCCGCCCATGCTGTGTACCATGTCCTGCATCTTGTCTGAGTTCACGGTGTGAGCTGCTAGAACGGACTGATGCACCTGCATCCGGCGGGAGAGCATGGTGGTGACAAAGGAAATTCCAAAGCTGCCGCCAAGGTTTCGCATGAGGTTAATCATGGAAGAGATCTGGTTGTTCTGCTCCTTCGGCACACCGGCGTAACAGAGCGTGTTAATGGGAACGAAGAGGAAAGCCAATCCAATGGATTGGTAGTTGCGATACATCATCGCAGTCTTGAAATCGATTCCCATGTAGATCGAGGTCATGTGGAACATGGATGCGGCGAGCGCAATGAAACCGAAGGTGATGAGCTTGCGGGAATCGACGCGCGACACCAGGGCGCCGACGATGGGCATCATGGCCATCACGACGAGACCTCCGGGCGAGAGCGCCATGCCGGCAAGTTCGGCGGTGTATCCCATCACGGTTTGAAGAAACTGCGGGATCAGCACAGTAGAGCCGTAGAGCACCCAGCCGAGAGTGAACATGAGTATGTTGCTGACGGCAAAGTTGCGGTTCTTGAGAAGGCGCAGGTTGAGAATTGGATCGTTCTCACGCAACTCCCAGACGATGAAGCCGAGCAGCGCCACCACGGAGACAGTGGTAAATATCTGGATGAAGTGCGAGGCGAACCAATCCTCACGCTGCCCCTTATCGAGGACGACCTGAAGGGCTCCGAGGCCAACGGCGATGAGGCTGAGGCCCATGTAATCCACCGGCGAGTGCTTGGCTCGCTCCATGGCGTCGCCAATCCAGGGTGGATCCTCCACCATGCGCGATGTGAGGAAGAGCGAAAGCAGGCCGATAGGGACGTTGATAAAGAAAATCCAATGCCAGGAATAATTGTCCGTGAGGTAGCCGCCAAGAGTGGGACCGATGGCGGGGGCAAGGACGACGGCCATGCCATACATGGCGAAGCCCATGCCTCGCTGCTCGGGCGCGAAAGTATCGGCAAGAATGGCCTGCTCGCTCGGGCCTAGACCACCGCCGCCTGCACCCTGCAGAACGCGGAAGAAGATCAGCATGGGCAGCGTGGTGGAAAGTCCGCACAAGAGCGAACTGAGGGTGAAGAGCAGAACGCATCCCATGTAAAAGCGCTTGCGGCCAATGCGGTCACTGGCCCAGGCCGAGATCGGAAGAATGATGGCGTTGGAGACCAGATAACTGGTCAAGACCCATGTGGATTCATCCTGCCCGGCCGAGAGCGATCCGGCGATGTGGGGCAGGGCCACGTTCGCGATCGAAGTGTCCAACACCTCCATGAACGTGGCCAAGGTTACAGTCATGGCCACGGCCCATGGATTGTGACTAGGGCGCCAGCGGGGGCTGGCGCCGGGCTGCGCCTCGCTCATCGAACCCTCACGTCCGGGTTCACGGAGAGACCTGGGCGCAATCGTCCATCCTGATTGAAGTCGGCCTTCGACACGTCATCAAAGTCAATGCGAACGGGAATGCGCTGCACGACCTTGACATAGTTTCCGGTGGCGTTTTCAGGAGGCAGAAGGCTGAAGCGTGCTCCGGTAGCGCCGCCAATGCTGGTGACCTTGCCGTTGAACTTCTGCCCGCCGAGTGCGTCCACTTCGACTTCGACGTGCTGGCCGGGACGCATGTGTTCCAACTGCGTCTCCTTGAAGTTGGCGGTGACCCAGATGTCCTTGAGTGGAACGATGGAGAGCATCTCCTGGCCAACCTGCACGTTCTGGCCTACCTGGGCATTGCGGTTGCCAACCACACCATCGACGGGCGCAATGATTTTCGTGTAGCTGAGATTCAGTTGCGCCTGGTCGAGCGATGCTTTGGAGCGCGCTGCCTGCGCTTCTCCGGCGCGGGCGCGCGCCTCGGTCACGGAGATCTGCTTGGGAGTGATTTGAGCATTGGCGAGCGAAGCCTGGGATTGTCCGAGGCGCGCACGGGTTTGCTTGACCACTTCCTGCGAGGAGCGCACACCGGCTTCGGCGGCAGTGACGGTAGCATTGGCCGAGGTCGCGGCGGCAACAGCCTGATCGTATTGCTGCTGCGAGATTTCTTTCTTGGAGACAAGAGTTCCGTAGCGGGCAAGATCGGCGTTTGCGGTCAGAGCGTTGGCCTGCGCCTGGATAAGGCGGGCCTGCGCTTCTTCGACCTGCTTGGAGGCAGCCGAGATTCCGGCTTCGGCATTGAGCACGTCAGACTGTGCGGAGTGGATCTGGCTGCTGGAACCAACCTGCGAGATCGGCACGTTGTAGTTGGCGGCCTCCGCCCCGGCCTGGGCGTCCATGTAATCCGCCTGGGCGCGCTCGACCGCTACCTTGTAGTCGCTGTCGTCGATTTCAACGATGACGGTTCCGGCCTTGACGAACTGGCCTTCCTCGACATTGACCTTGACGATGTGTCCGCTGACGCGCGCGCTGACGGGGTAGATGTGACCATCGACCTGCGCATCGTCGGTGCTTTCGAACTTGCGGCTCTGCCACCAGTAGAGGGCGGCTGCAATGATCGCGACGACAACTAATACGCGCAGCAAATTGGAAAGCCAGGGCTTGCGTTCAAAAAGTCCTGCTTTGGGTTGATCGGCCTTTGCCGGAGTGCTCTGTACTTCGTTCGCCATTCCCGTTGTCTCCAAAATTTCTCAGGCGTGCCCTGTAGAGGCCGCTCAAATTCAATATCTATTTCGCCGGTGCGGCAGTTTCCTGCATCGCGGGGCCAGTCGTTGCAGGAGCAGGATTCGCAGGACCAGCATCATCACTCAGAACCTGGCGCAGCGTCTGCTCGGCGGCGCCTAGGGCGCGCGCCAGTAGGACCTTGGCGATGTTGTGCGAATAAAGACTGCTGATGTATTGCTGATTGGCGTTGGCAAGTGCTTCCTGCGCCTGGATGACTTCAATGTTGTTGGTGACGCCAGAGGAGAAACGATCCTGCGACTGGGTAAGCGTTTGCTGCGCGTAGTCGAGCGTGACCCTTGCAACCTCTACCTGTTCGGCGGCGGCGGAAACGTCGAGGAACGCGTCGGCGACATCCTGCTCGATGCGTCCCTTGAGGTCGTCGCGCTGTGCCTTGCGCTGCTGAAGGACGGCGTCTGCCTGCCGAATGTCAGCCTCGATTTTGCCGCCCTGGAAGATGGGGATTTTCACCCCGGCATTGACCGTCCAGGTGGGAAAGACGTTGCTGGGATGCGTGCCGAGAACACCATAGTCTCCACTAACTCCGAGAGTGGGGAGACGCTCGGCCTCGGCACCGCGCTTTTGTAACTCCGCGGCCTTCACCTGCTGATCGAGGGCAAGGTAGTCCGGGCGCGCAAGCAGCGCACGCTGCAAGGCCTGGTCTTCCGAGATCGCCGGAAGAGGCTTATAAGGAACGCGGCTCACCAGTTTGATGGGCTGGTGGACGGGCAGTCCGATGACGCGGAGCAGCGTGATGCGCTGCTTGGCGAGGTTATTGTTGGCCTCGATAAGATTCTGGCGGCGGACCTGCAACTCGACGCGGGCGCGCAGAGTGTCCACGTTGGGCGTGAGGCCGGCGGATTCGCGGTCTTCCGCCAACTGGTGCAAGGCGTCGGCGGTCTTCAACTCGGCGGTGGCGGCTTCCACCTGGCTTTCAGCGGCGATGACGAGCAGATAACTCGCAGCCACGGCGAGCGTCACCGTCTCCTTGGCGGAGTTGAAGCTGTATCCGGCGGCGCGGACGTTGGCGCTGGCGGCGCGCATGTTGTCAATGGCGTGAAGATCGACGAGATTCTCAGACATGGTGAGGCGCGCATCTGAATTGCTGAAGCGCACGGAACTACCGATGCCCAGCGCAGCGCCCGCGCTCCCCAGGTTGAAGCCTTCCGCCTGAAGATTGGCCTTCGATTCGCTCTCCCGCAGGCTGCCGTTGAGTTGCGGCAGGAGGTTGCTGAGTTCCTTCAGGCGCGCCGCCCTGGCCTGCGCCGTGGTCTGGCCGCTGAGGACGATGCCGAGGTTGAACTTGAGTCCGCGGTCGATGGCCTCGTCAACGCCGATCTCCAGCACTCCGGGGGTGAGCTTGGCAGATGGAACACTGCCGGAAAATGGACTCTGATTGCCAGCCGAGAGCAACTGATCGAGCGACTGAGGAACATTAAGCGGGACGGCGCCACCGCTGAGTTGCTGCGCACTGGCGGAGATCGCCAGGAGCGGGAAAAGCAGCCATCCTAAAATTTGTCGAACCTGCATGATTGAATCTCCACCCGAGTTCTACTATACTAAGAAATCATACGCTTGATTTAATTGTCAAACGTCGATTTGTGAAAAGTGGACAAAAATGGCTAAACCGGCAAGAACAAAATGCGCCTTTGGACGCTCTGCCTGCCAGGACCGCAGCGAACGGACGCGCCAGCGATTGATCGAGGTGGCGGTTGAGGTCTTTTCCGATCTCGGCTTTGAGGCGGCAAGCACCAGAACCATTGTAGAACGCGCCCAGGCAAACCTGGTTTCGATTCCCTACTACTTTGGCAGCAAACTGGGACTCTACCACGCGGTCGCCGAGTACATTGGATCGAACATTGCGGAGCGCTTCCGTCCAGCGTGCGAGCGGGCCCGGCAGGACTTGCAGAAGCCCGGGCTGAGCCATGCCGATACGCTGCGGAAGTTCACCGAGTTCATCGTCGAATTTGCCCAGATCATGCTCGGGGCAGACACGCCGGGATCGTGGGGACAGTTCATCTACCGCGAGCAGTTCGACCCGAGCGAGGCGTTCGAGATTCTTCATACGAGTTTCATGCCGCTGCTGGAAGTGGGTTTTGAGTATGTTTCCCGGCTGACAAAGCGGCCAGTAGATGCCCCGGAAACCCGCATCCAATTCATGGCAGTCCTTTCCATGGTGAAGTTCACGCGCGTCGACCGTGCGTCCGTGCTGAAGACGATGGGGTGGAAGTCGTTTGGCGAGGAAGAGACGCGGATTGTGGAAAACATGCTACGCCAGAACATGCACGCGCTCTTTGCCCATTCAGCCTGAGTTTACGGGCGTTTAATCCCGGATTCGCCAGCCGGACCAAGCACCGGGTTCCGATGGCTGCGGAATCGGGTACGATATTGATGGAGGATGTTTCCAGATGGCAGTTCCGGTTTCTCAAATGTGGGCGGTGAGCAGCTATGTGCTCAAGAACCGGCTCCAGGGGCGCAAGCACTACCCGCTGGTGGTGATGCTGGAAGTTCTCTTCCGCTGCAATCTGGCGTGCGCCGGATGCGGCAAGGTGCAGTATCCTGCACATGTGCTGAAGAGCCAGCTTACGCCGGAAGAATGTTTCCGCGCCGTCGAAGAGGCTGGCGCTCCGATTGTGAACATCCCCGGCGGAGAACCGCTGCTGCATCCCCAGATCGGCGAGATCGTCGAGGGGCTGATCGCCCGCGGCAAGTATGTGTACCTCTGTACGAACGCGCTGTTGCTGAAAGAGAAGATGCACCTGTTCAAGCCGAGCAAGTTCTTCACTTTCACAATTCACCTGGATGGCGAGCGCGATCATCATGATTTTGCTGTAGCCCGCGAGGGCACCTACGAGATTGCGGTTGAGGCGATGAAGGAAGCCATCGCCAAGGGATTCCGCGTAACCACGAACTCTACCTTGTTTGATGGCGCAGACCCCGCAAGCGTACGCCGATTCTTTGACGACATGATGAACCTTGGAGTCGAGAGCATGATGCTCTCTCCGGGCTATAGCTATGACAAGGCTCCGGATCAATCGCACTTCCTCGGCAAACAGCGCACCCGCGAGCTCTTCCGTCAGATCCTGAGCAACCGCAAGAAGAGCTGGCGCTTCAACGCGACTCCTCTGTTCTTTGAATACCTGATGGGCAAGCGCAACTACGAATGCACCCCGTGGGGAATTCCGACCTACACGATGTTCGGCTGGCAGAAGCCCTGCTACCTTTTGCAGGATGGCTACGCCGATACCTTCAAGCAACTGATCGAAGAGACCAAGTGGGACGAATACGGCGAAAAGAGCGGCAATCCGCGCTGCGCCAACTGCATGGTCCACTGCGGCTTCGAGCCTTCGGCCGTGAACCACACCTTCGGCTCGCTCGACGGAATCGTCGCTACCGTAAAAGGAATGCTCTCAACCTATCCGGACGCGGAAGCACTCGCGGCCTTGCAGGCTCCCCGCACGGCGAAAGAGCCGGAACCGCTGGTGCAGATTGCCGCCCCGCTGGGCGTGCGCGCCGAAGCCGAGGCCGCTCCGCAGGAGACACGATGAGCACAAAAGAGATGGAGACGGCTTCACGCGAGACGTTGCAGGGATGGGTTCCGCCCGTAGCCGCCGAAGACGAACTGCGCGCCGCGCTGGAACAGGCCTTCGACTACCGCGGCGACGTCACCATCACCTTGAAGAACGGCGAGAGCGTTGTCGGCTACATCTTCGACCGGCGTCCCGGCAAGTCGCTATCGGATTCCTACGTGCGCGTGCTGCCGCAGGAGAGCCAGAATCGGCGCGACATTCCCTACTCTGAAATCGCTGCCCTGGCCTTTACCGGACGCGATACCGCAGCCGGCAAGAGCTGGGAAGCGTGGGTGAAGAAGTACGAAGAGAAAAAGGCCGCCGGAGAATCCAACATCGGCCTCCATCCTGACGAACACGAGTAGGAATGTGGTTTGGAGATCAACGCCCAGTTTGTTATATTGAATGAGGTTCTCGTGGCGCTATCGTCTAGGGGTTAGGACGTGAGATTCTCAATCTTAAAACCCGGGTTCGATTCCCGGTAGCGCTACCAATCAGTACCCGCTAAGACCCGCTAAATCAGCGGGTTTCCTTTTTGCTCAAATAGTGGTCTAGCGCACCCTAACCCTGAATTACACGAAATCTGTGGCACAACCTGTGGCACAGGTCAAAAGACTCATAAGACTGCTGCTCTCATCCTCACCATTCCGGCTTATCGAGGTGCGGAGGAATGCTTTTTGGGGCAGGGGGCATCCCCCAAGCGCGCCACCCGGCCCGCGCTTTACCCATGTGGCTCCGGCAATTTCGCGCCAAAAGACTATTGACGATGTGGTTATTTTTCTTGCCACGTTAATTATCCATGTCGTCAACAATAGTTTCCCAGCTTTTCAAGCATAAAATGCGGGTTTGTTCAAGGTGGAGCAGCCGTGAAAAGTGGGTCCTTTACCGAAGGAAAAACGACAAAAAGGCTTCAGCCCAAACTCCATGCTATGAAGCGGCTATTTCTTGGGTTCTGGTGAGCTATCCTCTTGACCCTGCCTTAACAACAGTCCGGGTTTGCCGATATGGGGAATCAGCTTGCTTTTCCAACCCCTCGGGTGGAAAAGAACATTCCCCCCACTGGCCAGCACGCTTGTGGCTTTTTCATTCCACAAAACATGGCCTGTAGCGTCAAAGCACTGAAAATAAACTGTAGCAGATTCGATGCCTGACAGGTAGGGTGCACCTGGTTCTACTTTTATGTACAAAAGACTGTCGGCACCTTTCGTAGGTAACATCTCGATAAGGGAAGGCAGAGGCATATAACCATCTTGTCTGGTATTTGTAACCCTTTGTAACCCATAATTGGCAATTTTCACGCCACTGCTACCCAATATGTCGAGGACTTCCATATAGATTCGTTCAAACGCACCCGAGCCGTACCCGGCAACCCAAACGCCTGAGTGTCGTTCGGCCTGATCTGTCAGCGGTACAAAGGATTTCGGGTTCGATACAGTTATGGTATCCAGTTTTCCGCGCACATAGTTTATCGGTATCGCGAAGTTCAGGTTTTCACCATTTACCAACTTGAAACGCATAACTCCTACCGCATCTCCGCTCCGATTTAGCAGTGGCCCGCCGCTACTCCCGTGGCTTGCTGCCGCCGATGTCTGGAGGACACGGACGCCATTATCTAGGCGGATGCCGCTAATCAATCCACTGGATACCGTCTGCTCAAGTCCCAGCGGAGAGCCGACCAGTAGCACCGCATCTCCCAGTTGTATGCTGTTAGAGTTGCCCAGCGGTATTGTCGGAAGATCAACCGCTTCAATCTTGAGGAATGCAAGATCATTGACGGGGTCCGAACTGAGGAGATACACATTCCTGTACACCTCCCCCGATTGGAGTTTGACCGCCATTGCTTTAGCATTGGCTACGACGTGGTGATTTGTAACTATGATCCCATCAGCCCTGATAATGAAGCCACTACCTAACCCCTCATCAGTTTGCACGACCACAACCGCAGGGCCAGTACGCGCAACGATTTCAGCCCACTCATTCGCCTTATTTTCGGTTGAGGATTGCGGAAGCTGAATCGTACTTTCGCCGGATGGTCTATGGGCATCTTGGGCCATTGTGTTAACGGCGCAGATAACGGCAAGGAAAACGACTGCCAGCGAACGGGGCACTCCTTCTCTCGCGTTCATTGTGTTCTCCAAGATTGAGGCAATGCTGGATTATACTCTGGTTCGGCAACGGCATGTGGCGGCTGGTGGCCTTGACCTGCCACAGATTGCACGCTGTTGCACAAATGCAGTTGCCTGCCGCCGTATGTTAGTGCGGTAAAATTTGCAGTGTCGGATAGCTGCTGGCCGATCACCAGCGGCGATAACGCGGGAAGCCTTCCCTTCCTGGCGGGTGGCCCGGCCTACGCTTGCGGCATACGTGAACTTCAGGATGCCCCGTCCTGACCTTCCGTTGGTTAGGGCGGGGTTGTTGATCTTGCCATTGCTCCTGCTCTCGCCGCCGCCCACGCGACTCACGGCTCCGCTCGCCGTCCGTGGCAGGCTCCATCAAATCCGAAGATCACTATGGATGACGCGATTAACTCGCACCTTCCTTTGTGATTCCAAATGCAATCGCCAGTAAACCCAAAACAATTAAGGTTGCTAACAGCGTAGTAATCAGTATGTCTGGGTTTGCCGAATGAACAAGATTCAAGAACCCGGTAGCACGGCTTAATTCAACCTCGGGTGAATGAGACAGGTGAATGATTTCAACGGCTGCCCCAAGCACTTCAAATATGCCGATTACAAGCAACAGCCCTCTGATGTTCTTCTGTATTAATCCATACTTTTCGTTAAGTGCCTCGGAAAGCAGAAGCTTGATTCTCTGTATCTTGTAATTGATGTTTTTTATTAAGTCCTTTACTCTCCAGGCGGCTAGAATTGCCAGCAGCAGCTTCCTGTGCAATCCCTGAAGACTGTACTCAGCCTCCAGTAATGTGTATTCAATGTAGAAGAAATCGTCTTCGGCTTTCTTCAGTTCCGTTTGACTCTTACTGTCAATCTTCTTCGATCTCACTTTCTCAAGAAACCCTGTGGCAATATCGTTCGTCAGATGCAATTTCGCATAGATGAATTGCATACTGGAAAATACATCGGAGAACTCACTGATTGCAGAAATTGATTTCTTAAAGTGAATCAGGTTGTTTCCCCATCCTGCCGTGAAAACAGCGCTGGAATCATTCACCTGCTCGGTTGAGTTGAAGTCACCAATCCACTTTCTTACCCACTCCTGGGCGCTCTCGTTCGATGGGGAACCATCACCCAAGATTAGCGTCCTTGACGTCCAGAGCGGTTTCCCCAGGGCTTTTACATTGCCGTTTGTTCTTTCACCGGCTTGCATTGAAGCTATGATGCTTTGGATTTGATCCACAACGGATACGCCGATACCGCTGAGCTCAACCTCGACTGAATTCAATGTTGAATCGAAGAGATCAGTGTCCATCGGCCTATCTGTTTCTAAAGACCAATTGATGACATTTACACCGTCAAAAACCAGCAGCTCTATGGTGTTTCCAAATTGGAAGGTTCCTAGAATGCCGCTCGCCAATTTTCTTGCTATGTCGGTAAAGCGATGATCGCCTTCCATGGCAAACGTGATTTTGAAAATCGGTTGAAATAGCGTGTTGTTCGCCGACTCAGCCAAGCTCTCGTAAACCAAATCTGAATGGTTATTTCTTGCCCCCTGGTCGATCATTATTTTGCAGCCAGGATCATTGCCATGTTTCCTATGGATCTCATGTTGCTTTTGCATGTTGCTTATACAATCCAGGAGAAATTCTTGATCCGAACAATGACTGACGGTTTGGCAAAAAAATAACTTGCTCACCAGAATCTCCTTTTTCATGACCGATTCACCCGAATAGCTGCTCGCATTGACCTGCCCTGCTTCCGTTCACGAGATGATACGACAACTTGGTTCGTCTTCGTTACCCGCAGACGGAGGCGGGTGGTCCGGCCTACGTTTGCGGCATAAGTGAACTTCAGGGTGTCCCTCCTAACCGCGCTTTTCGGTCAGGGTGGGGTCGTTGAATTTGCTCTTGCTCTTGTTACCGCCGCACCAATTCCGTCCTAAACTGTGTGCCATCTCACACGCTCTCGTGATCCAAGCCAGCCCTTGGGCACAACGATTGCCTCTTCCGCCAATACGTTTTGCGGGAATCGTTGACCACTCCGCCAATCGTTCGCAACCTCCCGCAACGATTGCCTGTTCGGTTACCTTTCCGTTTCAAACGATTATCCAGAAGGTCAATCCTCGCCCGCTTCCCTGGAAGCTCCGGAAAGTGGCGCACACGCTGGAATTCATTGCCCAAGCTGCCCCTCTCGTCTAAACTTGATCTTCATCATCTCGAAAAACCTGGAAATTCATGCCATCTGAAGACTCGAAGTTCGAAAAGCTCTTCCTGGGCGGCGACGAAGCTGTTGCCCTGGCCGCGCTCGATGCGGATGTAAAGCTCGGGAGCGGTTATCCGGGCACCCCTTCCACCGAGATTCTGGAAACATTCGAGAGACTCGGCGGCCGCGCCCAGTGGTCTCCCAATGAGAAGGTCGCACTCGAGGTCGGCATCGGCGTGGCATTTGCCGGAGCGCGCTCCCTGGTCACCATGAAGCACGTTGGGCTCAACGTGGCGGCCGATCCGTTGTTCACGGTGGCGTACACGGGCGTGGATGGCGCACTGATGATTGTCTCCGCCGATGATCCGGGGATGTCCTCCAGCCAGAACGAGCAGGATAATCGCCGCTACGCCGTTGCGGCCGGCGTGCCCATGCTGGAGCCCGCGAACTCGCAGGAGGCGTATGACTTCACGCTGCGCGCCATAGAAATTTCGGAGCGCTGGCACATTCCCGTGTTGTTCCGCATGACGACCCGCGTGTGTCACTCCAAGTCAGTGGTACAGCGCGGAGCCGCGATCCCAGCGGCGACTCCTGCGCACTTTGAACACGACATTCGCTCGCGCGTCATGATTCCGGCGTATGCGCGTCCAGCGCACCATCGGCTGCGCGAAAAGCTTGAGCAGATTGCGGAGTGGAATGAAACATCGGGGCTGAATACATTGACGCCGGGCTCCAAGGAACTGGGCATCATCACCTCCGGCATCAGTTACCAGCATGTGCGCGAGGCCGTACCCGAGGCGAGCGTGCTCAAACTGGGCATGACCTATCCGTTGCCGTTGGAAGTGATGCGCAACTTTGCCGCAAGCGCGGAGCGATGCCTGGTCATCGAGGAAGGCGATCCGTACCTGGTGGAAAGTGCGCGGATGGCGGGGATCACCGTCGAGGACAAGCCGGAGATGTATCGCTTTGGCGAATTGAATGTCCCACGCGTGCGCCGCATTGTGGATGGAGATCTATCGCCCGAGGCGAAGCCCGTTGCCGGCAAGCCGCCCGCGTTGTGCCCTGGATGTCCGCACAGGAGCGTTTTCACGGCACTTAAGAACCTCGGTTGTTACGTGGCTGGAGACATTGGCTGTTATTCGCTGGGCGTTCTGCCGCCGTTTGAAGCCATGGACTCGCTGGTTTGCATGGGCGCTGCGATTGGCGTCGGTCTCGGTATGCGTCACGTGCTGCCTCCGGAGCAGGCAAAGCGCGTTGTCAGCGTGCTGGGCGACAGTACATTTGTTCACAGCGGTATCACGGGGTTGGTGGAGATGGTTTACAACCCACCGCCGACTGGGCACGTGCTGCTGATTTTGGATAACGGAACCACCGCGATGACCGGACTGCAAGAGCATCCTGGCACTGGGCGCACGCTTGAGCACGCCAGCACCGGTAAAGTCGTATTCGAGGATCTGGCGCGTTCCCTGGGCCTGCGTAACGTCACGGTCGCCGATCCGACGGCCGACCCCAAGGGCTTTGAAGATTTGGTGCGAAGCGCCCTGGAGAAACCGGAACTCTCCGTGATCATTGCCCGCCGCAACTGTTTGCTTGCAGCAAAATCCATTCGCGAGTACGAGAGGTGCAATGAAGAGCAGGTCAGCGGTGACTAATATCGTTGTCGCCGGACTCGGCGGACAGGGCGTGCTGAAGGCTTCCGACATTCTGGCGGAGGTTGCTTTCGTCTCCGGTCTGGATGTGAAGAAGAGCGAGATCCATGGCATGAGCCAACGCGGCGGCTCCGTCTCCAGCGACGTGCGCTATGGCCCCGTGGTGTTCAGCCCCATGGTGCCCGAAGGCGAGGCAGATTATCTGCTGGTGACGCAAGAGGATCAGGTCGCGGTCAACATTCACCTGCTGGCCCAGCATGGCGTCGTGATCCAGCCCGCACAGGTTGACCAGAGTGAGTTGCGCAACAAGAAGAGCTTGAATGTAGCGCTGCTGGGAGTGCTGAGCCATCACCTGAGTTTTCCGGAAGAGGCTTGGAAAGCGGCGATTCAGCACCAACTGCCGGAAGCGCTTCACGAAGCCAATCTACAGGCATTCGCCCTGGGAAGGAGGGCCGGGAATCAGTGAGTTCTCGAGCCTGTTTTTCTCCTGCCAGTGCGCTGGACTTTGTTCCACGTCGCGAATTGGAACAACTCCAGTTGAAGCGATTGCAGACTGTGGTCGCGCTCTCCTATGAGAACGTGCCACTGTTCAATTCGCGGATGAAAGAGCGCGGACTTCTCCCCGGAGACATCCGGTCATTGGCGGATATCGCACTGCTTCCCTTCACGGTGAAGACCGACCTGCGCGATACGTATCCATTCGGCCTGTTTGCCACTCCGATGAAGGACGTCGTGCGCCTGCACGCCTCCAGCGGTACGACCGGAAAACCAATTGTGGTCGCCTATACAAAGCCCGATCTCGAAGTGTGGTCCTCGGTAGTATCGCGCTCGTTCAGCGCCTGTGGACTGCACGAGGGCGACATCATACAGGTGGCATACGGATATGGGCTGTTCACCGGCGGGCTAGGCGCGCACTACGGAGCTGAAAAGCTTGGAGCCACGGTGGTGCCCACTTCCGTCGGCAACACAGACCGGCAGATCATGCTGATGAGCGATTTCGGCACAACCGCAATTTGCTGCACGCCCACTTACTTCCTGCATATGATTGAGCGGGCTCTCACCATGGGGATCGACCTGCGCAAGCTGCCTTTAAGGGCAGGAATATTTGGCGCTGAACCGTGGACCGAAGGAATGCGCCGGCATATCGAAGAACATTCCGGAGTCAAGGCGTTCGATATCTACGGACTTTCCGAGATCATCGGTCCGGGCGTGGGAGTCGAATGCGTCTGCCAGAACGGTTTGCACATCTTTGAAGACCACTTCTACCCCGAAATCGTCGATCCTGAAACCGGCAAGCTTGTGCCGGAGGGCGAGGAAGGCGAACTGGTGCTGACAACGCTCAGCAAACAGGCCATGCCGCTGCTTCGCTATCGCACGCGCGACATTACGGCATTCCACACCGAAAGTTGTGAATGCGGCCGTACGATTCGCCGAATCCGGCGCATCGGACAGCGTTGCGATGACATGCTGATCATTCGGGGAATCAACATCTTCCCCTCGCAAGTGGAGTCAGTTCTGCTGGCGGTGGAGGGTACGCTGCCGCACTATCAGATCATCCTGACCCGTGAGCATGGATTAGATCAAATGGAAGTGCAGGTCGAAGTAACGTCGCAGTTGTTTGCTGACACGGTGAGCGGCCTGGCGGCAATGGAGCGAAAGCTGGCCCAGGCCATGGAAAGAGTGTTGCAGGTGCGTGTGCGAATCACCCTGGTGGAGCCGCGCACCATCCAACGCAGTGAAGGAAAAGCTAAACGGGTAATTGACCGGCGGCAATCATGAAGATCACTCAACTTTCTGTCTTTGTCGAAAACGCACCCGGACACATTCTGGCTCCCTGCCGAGCGCTGGCCGACGCGGGAGTGAACATACGCGCCTTGTCCCTAGCCGACTCTCAGACCTTTGGAATCCTGCGGCTGATTGTCTCTGATTGGCGCCGGGCCGCGAAGGTATTGGAAGATGCAAACTTCTCAGTCAAAGCGACCGAGGTGCTTGCGGTAGAGATTCCGGACCATCCTGGCGGGCTGTCCCAGGTGTTGGGAGCGCTACAGGATTCATCCGTGAACATCGAGTACATGTATGCTTTTCCCTTCGGCCGCGGAGAGAAAGCGACCCTTATCATTCGCTTTGATGACACTGATGCCGCAATCGCGAAACTACAGTCGTCCGGCATTAGTCTCATCCGGCATAGCGAGCTTGAAAGAGAAAGGGAGTAACACAATTAACATTGAAAAGGGATTCGCCCAGATCCTGGGCCGCAGCCCTATCGACGAATTCTGATCAGTCTGGAGACAGGAACTCTCGATTTAGTTAGCGCTATCAGTCAACAACTACTCAGCCCCTCTCAGCGAGGGGCTTTCATTTGCTCCCAAGAAGGATCGTGGCCTCTCACACATGTCAGCAGTTATGCAACGAAGACTGCTCCGCTGCGCGCCAGAAGTTGTATCGGATTGCTCAGCGCACCAGATCCAGCAATGGGAAACTCTTCTTGCGGCACTCTGGACTATTTGCGGGAAAGATCATAGGTTTATGACGGCCTTGGGTAGGGTTATGCAGTGGCTCTTTGAATGCCACCACCGGCAACGGAGCCGCGTATTCACTATCAACGAGCGGACGTACCAGGTCTGCTTCGACTGCGGGAGCGCGATTGATTACTCGTGGGAACGGATGGCTTCCCTGCATCCAAATGGCCCGGCCAGTCGTCTTGTCCCCATGGATAACAGCGGGCGCGTGCAGTCTTCGATCATTTGATGGGCGAATACGCTGTGCGCTGACGCCGGTGCTCATCTTTCAATCATTAATTTCGCAGTGGTCAACATAGCTCAGAAACTCCAAGACAGACTCTCGATACTGGTGTTTAGCAAAACTCTCCACGGTGGAGAAGCTGCCGGGTATATCCGGCGGCAGAGCTCTTGAGTACCGATACATAAGAGCTCCCAAAACCTACCCACTGCCGTGCGGGCGATTCGGAGAAAACACAGGAGAGAAGATGAAACTGTTTAGAGTACTCGCAACCGCATTCTCCCTCGTCGCACTTGTCGTGCTCGTCACGCCGGCAGCAATGGCGGACGATTGGAACAGGGAGACTATCGTAACCATCAGCGCGCCGATCGAAGTCCCAGGTGTAGGTCAGCATATCTTGCCGGCCGGCACCTACGTCTTCAAGCTTCTGAACTCACAGTCTGATCGCGACATCGTACAGATTTTCAATCAAGACAAGACCCATGTGTTCACTACTATTCTTGCGATTCCGAATTACCGCCTGAAGGCGACCGATAAAACGGTTATTACCTTTCGAGAGCGCCCCGCGGGCGAGCCCGAAGCTCTGAGAGCATGGTTCTACCCCGGGCATAAGTGGGGTGAGGAATTTGTGTACGCAAAACCAAGAGCCGCTCAGTTGGCGGCAGTAAACAACCATCCGGTTCTGGCGACTTCCACCGAGCTGGAATCTGCTCCGATAGAAGCTCTGAAAACCGCGCCGGTTGCTGCGGTTGCGCCTACAGGAGAGCCGGTTGAACTAGCACAGGTTGTAGAAGCACCTCCGGCAGAAACTGACACTGCCCCGGTCACCATGGCGTCTGCGGCTCTGCCCGCAACTGCCAGTTCGTTGCCCCTCGTCGGCATGGTTGGGCTTCTGGGACTAGCTGGAAGTTTCGTTCTTTGGTTCAGCTCAAAGCGAAACGCTTAGTGCGAACCTGTAATTGAATCGGTTGTCGAGATTCACACTGGTTAGTTGACGGCATACCGGACGGGACTTAGTCAGCGAATGGGAGTACTTGAATACGGCCCACTGCTGCGCTCCCGTCCGGTCCTAGCTTGCACCATCTCTATTTCCGAGGAGGACCGCTTGACGACCGAGCTTTCCTTAACGCCATCCCCAGGCAGTAGGATGAATCCTTCCCCTGCAGTGGGCTTGACGTGGAAAGTATGTGTCTTGGAGTGGCTCTCTTTACTTCTCCAGTTAGTGGTTGTTCTCTGTTTCATTGTCCTTCCAGGCTTTTCGTTTGCACAGGAATCCATTCGCCCCCCGAGTCTCCCGGACAATCCATTCATCATCAGCGTTCATGTGAACATGGTGGTCTTGCGCACGACCGTACTGGACCGCAAGCACCTTCTTGTTTCCGGACTTGGCAAAGAAAACTTCCAGGTGTCGGAAGATGGAGTCCTTCAACAAATCAAGTACTTCAGCCACGAAGACATCCCGGTTACGGTTGGCCTGGTCATCGACAACAGTGGAAGCATGGGTCCCAAGCGAGCCGCCGTTATCGCCGCGGCCTTGGCATTTGCACGCTCCAGCAATCCAGAAGACCAGATGTTCGTTGTCAACTTCAACGAAAAGGTTTCGTTCGCCCTTCCTGAAGAAACTCCGTTTACGAACAACGTGGCCCAGTTGGAATTGGCACTGTCCCGAGTCATAGCTAAAGGGCAAACGGCATTGTACGATGCGGTCGACGTCGCCCTCGATCATGTAGCAAAGGGTGATCGCGATAAGAAGGTGCTCATTGTCATCAGCGATGGGGGAGACAATGCCAGCAAACATAAACTGGATTCGATTCTCGCTATGGCAAAGCGCTCCGATGCGATCATTTATACCATCGGCATCTTTGATGAGCAGGATGGAGACCGAAATCCGGGAGTGCTCAAACGCCTTGCCGAGGAGACGGGCGGCGCAACTTTCTTGCCGGATTCATTGCAGGACGTTGTTCCCATCTGCGAACGTATTGCGCGGGATATTCGCAGTCAGTACACGCTTGCGTACGAACCTACCAACAGTAACCAAGACGGAAGATACCGAGTCGTTCAAACGAGAGCAGACATGACTGGCCGTGGACGTCTGCTGGTCCGCACCCGTACGGGTTACTTCGCGCCTATGCCCTCTCCTTCACCAATAGGCACCCGGTCTTCGCCATGAACTTCACTAAAGAGCATTCACTTCGCGTACCACTGAGGCAGCGAATGATTCGATGCATTCGCGATCTCCTGTTTCTCACGGGTATTGTTGCCCTTGGCTACGTGGGATTCACGCTGCTTGAGGCAAGGCTCTACCAGGCAACCGCAAAGCAGACCCTGGTTGCTGAGGTTCAGTCTTCAGAAAACACCAATGCTCTGCAACCCAAGCCGACAATTCACCGAGGCGATGTCCTTGGCCGCATTGATGTTCCTCGGCTGGGACTGTCAGTAGCGGTTCTGCAAGGGACAAGTTCGCGAGTCTTACGATTGGGAGCGGGACATATTGAGGGTACGCCGTTGCCCGGAGAGCCCGGTAACAGTGGAGTTGCAGGGCATCGTGATACATTCTTCCGCAGCTTGAAAGACATCCACAAGGACGACGAGATCTTGGTCCAGACAGCAACGGGGCTGCTTCACTATGAAGTGGATTGGGTTAAGGTCGTCGGACCGGACGACACTTCCGTGCTGCATTCGTTTGGGGACGAATCCACGTTGACGCTGGTGACCTGCTACCCATTCTATATGGTTGGTCCCGCACCAAAACGGTTTGTAGTACACGCCCGAAAGAGTTAGCAAGTAAGCTCTTGCAACTTCACCTGCGCCTGCTACTCCCGCGCTTTCGGCTTCTCGGCAGAGAGAACCGAGGCTCCCGGAGAAGTGATTGCCGTTCGTGTCACCTTATTGGCTGGAATCTGAGTTCCTGCCGGATAAATAATGATCCGCACCGTGCCCCAGTCGCCGTCTGAGCCTGCGTTCGCCTGCTTACCAATTCCAAGGGTTTTCAACTGGCTATCATCGAAGCCAAAGTTCTCGACAAGATACTCGCGCACAACCATGGCACGCGCTTCGGTCAGAGCCAGATCCTTCTGGGTATCTCCCTCTGTCCCTGCCGACACCACGATCACCGCAAACCCGAAGTGCTCACTGGCCAGGAACTCGCCGCCCTCGTGAAGAGATTTCTGGTTCTTCAGTTTGGCCGAATCTTTCTTGTCGAATAGCTGTTTCGATGAGTACGTAAATTCCTTGATCGGCGTGCCTTGCGGCATATGGTCAATTTCATTCTTTGCCAACTCGGAAGCATCTTCGTACCCGCGACTCTTGAAGTAACCGCGCAAAAGGAAGTTGTGCTTTAGAGCTTCCATATTCTCCTGGAAATCGGTAACTCCCGTCTGCGCCTGGGCCATGGTGTCGCGCATAGCTCGCGTCGCCTGGTCCAGGTTGCTATAGAGTTCTTTATCGTTCACGAGCGCGCCTACTGTCCCATGGCCCTCGTCGATCTTGCTTGAAATCGAGTCCAGATTTGCGGTCGCCCGGGTCACATTCTGAATTGCTTGCTGGCTGCTATCAAGAATGCCGCTCGCCTTGTTGAGCATGTCCGCCATTTCAATTGGCGGCTGGCTGGCAATAATGTCGCCAGAACTGACCTCCGCCTTCCCCACCGATCCGAAGGAGATCGCCATGTATTGATTGCCCAGCAACCCTTCGGTTTCGATTGTGGCCACGGAGTCCTGCTTTATGATCTCGTGCGTCGACTTGCTAAGGTCCATGACGATGGTGACTTTTTCGCCCGGCTTGTGGGGTAGCAGGATGCTGCGCACACTTCCACTATGGACACCGCCAACGCGAACGTCGGCCCCCGCATCCAACCCCGCCACATTGTCGAACTGCGCCTTCAATTGGTAGGTGGAACTGAACAGATACTGCTTGTTTCCGATAATGAAGACACCGGCAACAAGGATTCCCAGTGTCACAACGATGAACGCCCCTAACCGTGCAGTCCTTGACATACGTTCTCCTACGAATATTTCAGAAATTCCGTGACGAACGCATCGTCACTTTGTTGAAGTTCCTTGAAGCTACCCTCGATCACAACCTTGCCCTCGTTGAGCAGGATCAGGCGGTCTGCAATTGCCTTTGCGCTGTGCAGATCATGAGTCACCACAATGGATGCCATGTGATGTTCATTCTGGAGTTTGATCACCAGATCGTCGATCTCCGCAGAACTGATGGGATCAAGACCAGCTGTGGGCTCATCGAGCAACAGGATGTTTGGATCCAGAGCTAATGCGCGCGCCAGCCCCACCCGCTTTTGCATACCGCCGGAAATATCAGAAGGCATCTTATCGAAGTGGCCTTCCATGCCAACTTCTTCGAGTAACTCCCTTACGCGGCCACTCTGTTCGGCGGCCGACATCCCCTTCCGATGGTGCTGTAACGGGAATGCAACGTTCTGCTCGACGGTGAGCGAATCGTAGAGAGCCGCGTGCTGAAACAGAAAGCCAATCTTCTTTCTGATCTCCCCAAGGTTGTCGAGAGAGAGGCCATCGAGGTTCTGGCCGTGAATTTGAACCGATCCCATGTCAGGCGTCTGCAGGCCAATGATCAGCCTCAGCAATACGCTCTTGCCCGTGCCACTCCGGCCGAGCACTGCGAGCGTCTCGCCGCGGCTGACGGTCAAACTTACTCCGTCCAAGACCGTTTGACTTCCAAAGGATTTGTGCACGTCATGAACCGAAACAGCCGGCGCGCTATCGGTGGTTTGTCCTTCGAGCTTCATCGCAATTTGATCGGTAGTAGCCATAGTTGTTTACGGAAAAAAGATGATGATGAACTTCACAAGTACCACATCGGCCAGGATCACGAACAGCGAAGACAATACAACCGAACTGGTGGCCGCGCGGCCAACGCCCTCAGCACCGCCCCGCGTCCGCATTCCCTGGAAACATGCGAGCAGACCGATGATCAGTCCAAACACAGCCGTCTTAAACGTGGGGGGCAGAAAGTCGTTGAAACCGGAGCCCTTGAAGCCGCTGTTGATGAATTGCTGGAACGAAAGCGGCTCGGCCAGGGTCAATGCAACCCAGCCCATGAGCAAGCCACAGAAATCTGCCGCAAGGGTCAGGAGGGGAAGCATGAGAGTACAAGCAAGAATGCGCGTGGCAGCCAACAATCGATATGGATTGACCGCAGATGCTTCGATGGCATCGATCTGTTCGGTCACCTTCATGGACGCCAACTCTGCGCCAATGCCCGCACCCACCCGGCCACTCACAACCAAGGCAGTAATGATTGGACCAATCTCATGAACGACGGAGTACACCAGCGCCGCGGGAAGCATCGATTTGGCACCGAAGCGGGTAAGGCTTTGCCTGGACTCCAGCGAGAGCACAACACCGATTGCCGCGCCAGCCAATGCCACCAATGGCAGAGACTTAGATCCAATCTCGTCGAGTTGGCGAAACAGTTCGCCGAATTCAAATGGCGGCGTCACTGCGGCCCGTGCAACCCGCCAGGAAAATATGGCGAGTTCGCCGAACCATTCAAGGAACTCCGTGATCAGACCTTTGGATGAGTTCAGCATTGAGGGGATGTGCGCAACTCCTTCTCCAGGCAGTTGCGCCGCGCCGCCTGTAGCCGGCACTAATCCACGATCACTCACTTTGAACCTGGATCTGGCGCTGCATGCGGGTTATTGAGATGCATGCGGGAGAGTAGGGAATGCGGTCCGCTGTAGAAGAACTCCAGCAGGACATTTTCGGCAACATCACCAAGAAGGTTGTAGTTCCCCATCCGGAGTGCGGATCTAGTGCCATAGCTGTCGGGATACCAGGCGTACACCGCCGTCACCGTACCCGCATAGGGAGCTACGATCGCAGAGAAAGAGAAGGCACGATGACCGTCCTGGCCATGTCGCGCAGTAAAGGTCGATAGCACGGCATGGCTTAGCCGCGGGAATGTGCCTTTGCACTCACAGCGGTAATACAAGGTGTCTTCCTTTAGGGCTTGTGCAAGGGCGTAACGCGTTGTCGTGGATATTGCTGCAATGCCGAAGTCAGAGCCGAACCGCTTGCTGTATCCTGCCGCTCCCTGCTTCCACTCCGCCGGAGTATTGTCCATTTGGCCTACGCCCGACGCCACTGCGGCACCGACGATGGGATACGGTCCGAATGCATCGAAGACGTAGTTGCGGAGCTTCGTTGCCTGTGTGGGACGTGTATAGGACAGGTCCATTGGCACGACAGTAGCCGTAGTGGATTCGTCGGAGTCCGCCGCCTCTACCAGTGCCTGCGCTTTTGCCATTACGGGCAACGCCGCAAAACTTGCAATCGCAATGAACGAGAGAAGAGATCGCCGCAACTTCATATGGAATTCTCCGTGGTTAGCAAAGCACCCGTCCCCAAGTGGGCTGGCACTTCGAGATTCTGGCAGAGTTTAGGGCATGAAGGCTGTTCACTATAGCTCAGGTACGGAGATAGCCACGAGCTTCAGTCTCACGATTGAGCAAGCCAGGCAACGAACGCGGTTCTCGGAAAAGTGGTCAATCTTGAACAGACCAACTTCCTTTCGCCGCTTACCTTGTGATCTGTGCTGCGCGCTGGCCAAAAAGCTGTTTCGTTGGGGCATGTGCCTTGCGTTACATGCATCTCGCTCTTCGGCAAGCCGCGCGATGGAGTCACAGGGGAGATCCAAGAACATGAATACGACCGGATATGCCGTAGGGTTCTCAAGGCCACAAATGGGCCTGCGTATTTTTGCGCCGTTACTGGCTCTTTTCTTTGCAGCTGTGCCACTGTTGGCACAGCAAAACGCGCAAGCCTCAGCGCAGCCGCCATATGCGCAGCAGGCTCCCGAACAATTGCAGCAACTGGTCGCTCCCATTGCGCTGTATCCGGACTCTCTTGTGGCGCAGGTTCTGGCAGCGTCTACTTTTCCAGAGCAAGTCGTCGAGGCAAACAGATGGGTGCAAGCAAATCCTGAAGTGAAGGGTGACGCTCTGGGTAGAGCGGTGGACTCGCAATCATGGGATCCAAGCGTCAAGGCCCTTACGGCATTCCCATCCGTCCTTGGAAATATGGATAAGAATCTCTCATGGACCTCGTCCCTGGGAGACGCTTACTTCAACCAGCAACAGGATGTGATGGATGCCGTTCAGGCGATGCGGCAGCGGGCGCAAGGCGCCGGAACGCTGAAGACCACGCAGCAGCAAACCGTAACAGATCAGGATTCTACGATTGTCATTCAGCCTGCCAACCCCGAGGTTGTCTACGTTCCCGCGTATGATCCGTGGGTAGCCTACGGAGGTCCCATCATGGCGTGGCCGGGATGGTATGAGTACCCCGGAATCTGGTATGGCGGCCCCTACCTCTCGTTCGGACCCGGCTTTGGAATTGGCTTCTTCGGCGGCTATGGATGGGGATGGCCTCGTTGGGGATTCGATTGGCACAACCGGTACGCGACCTTTAACCATGGCAGGTATTACTCCCGGAGTAACACGTTTTATAACCGGAGCAGCTTTGCCCGAGGCGCCCGTGGAGACGCCAGCAATCGCGCCAGCGCATCTGCCCGGCCTTTCAACGGTAACTCCAAGGCTGCGCGAGGATATGCTGAACCCCGCGGCCAGAGCGGTGTTCGCTCGGGAGCATTCAGCAACTACGGGCATGGCGCGCAGGCAAAGAGCTTCTCTTCACGCGGCAGCGCCAGCGTTGGCGCGGGAGCACGCAGTGGCGGCGGCGGTGGTGGACGTAGCGGCGGCGGCGGCGGAGGAGGACATGGCGGCGGTGGGCACCGGTAATCGCATCGTCATCGTTTCCAGACCGCTTGTCAAAACTTGAAATGGAGAGAAACCGTATGCGGCAAATAAAGCTCAACTTCAATACATCACATTGGACGAATCTTCCTGAACTTGCCGTGCTGGCGATCCTGTTAATGGCGTTCCTTCCCATTCACTCCATGGCCCAGCAACATGGCCAGAAGACGTTTTCTTCACCAGAAGACGCGAGTAACGCATTAGTGAAGGCGGCGCAGGATAACGACGAAAAAACGATGATCGAGATACTCGGTCCCGATGCCAGACAAATCGTTTCCTCGGGAGACGACGCCGAGGACGCCGAGAGCCGCGCTAATTTCGCGCAGAAGTACAAAGAGATGCACCGCCTTGTCAAAGAGTCGGATGTAGCCACAGTTTTGTACATCGGTGGCGAGAATTGGCCGACGCCCATACCTCTTCTGAACCATGGGAAGGCATGGTATTTCGATACCGAAGCGGGTAAGAAGGAAATCCTGTACAGGCGAGTGGGCCGGAATGAGATCTCGGCAATTCGCATTTGCCAGGAACTCGTGGCAGGGCAAAAGGAATACTACTCTACGCATCACAATGAATATGCCCAGAGGATATTCAGTGATGAAGGGCAGCACAACGGCTTGTACTGGACATCTGCCGGGTTTGAACCTCAGAGCCCTATTGGGCCGCTCGTTGCATCGGCGGTGGCAAAAGGCCATAAGAATCACCAAGCAGGAACTCCGACTCCTTACCGTGGTTACTACTTCGAGATCATCATGCGCCAGGGGAAAAACGCTCCGGGCGGCGCAAAGGACTACATCGAGAACGGCAAAATGACCGGGGGCTTTGCGTTCCTGGCTTATCCGGCCGAATATAGATCGTCCGGCGTGATGACTTTCATCGTCAATGAAGATGGTGTTGTGTTACAGAAAGATCTTGGTCCGAAGACGGATGTTGTTGACAAACTCATGAAGGGATACAACCCGGATTCCAGCTGGCAAAAGACAGAAGAGCAACAGGAAGAGAGCGCAGACAATCAGAAAACCCAGTAGGAAGATTTCCGTCACTGTACGCGATAACATCGTTACTGTGAGCAAATTTCGTTGTTACTTGCAAGAAGCGTAAGCCCTAACTCCCTTGCCAACGAACTCCACATCTCGCTGGATGCGAAGGCTGTTGAAGGCGATCGGCCCCGGTGTGATTACCGGGGCCGCCGACGACGATCCCTCCGGAATAGCAACTTACTCTGTAGCGGGCGCACAGCTTGGAACTAAACTTCTCTGGACAGCACTCCTCACATGGCCGCTGATGGCCGCGGTGCAGATGATGTGCGCCCGTATCGGCAAGGTCACAGGAAAAGGGCTCGCCGGGAATCTAACGCAGCGCTTCCCGATCTGGCTCGTGCGCGTCTTCATCGTGTCCTTGCTGGTGGCAAATACCATTAACATCGCAGCGGACCTCGCGGGCATGGCCGATGCGGCCCAGATGCTCTCAGGTATGAATTCGCACCTGTTTGTAGTGGCTTTTGCGCTCATGATTTCCTGGGCAACGGTACGGCTACGTTATCAGCAGATAGCGAACGTACTCAAATGGCTCGTACTGGTGCTCTTCGCCTATCCGATAACGGCGTTTGTGGTAGGGGCTGATTGGAGCAAGGTGTTACACGATACTCTGATGCCTTCGCTGCCCCATACTCGCGATGAATGGTCCATGCTGGTTGCGATTCTCGGCACTACAATCAGCCCCTATCTGTTTTTCTGGCAGGCGAGTGAGGAGGTGGAAGAAGAAAAGGCGGCGGGTCAGAATACCCTCGCGAAACGCCGAGGGGCTACGCCCGAAGAACTTGGGCTACGAAATATAGACGTTGGTGTCGGGGCGTTCTTCTCTAACCTGGTTATGTTCTTCATCATTCTTACCTCCGCAATCACGCTCAACCGCCATGGCGTTACGCACATCGAAACTTCTCGACAGGCCGCTGAGGCACTACGTCCCCTTGCGGGCAGGTTCGCCGCGACGTTGTTCACTGTTGGGATTGTCGGTGTCGGCTTCCTCGCGATTCCGACGCTGGCTGGGTCCACCTCGTATGCATTCGCAGAAACCCTTGGTTGGCGTCAGGGCCTGGACAAGGACTTGAATCAGGCACGCGCATTCTATGCGCTCATTCTCCTCTCAACTGCGATTGGCGTCGGGTTGGATTTCGCAGGCATTAACCCGGTCAAGGCTCTTTACTGGACAGCTATCATTAACGGCTTGTTGGCCCCATTCCTCCTCGTCGCGATCCTTGTTATCGCTTCTGACAAGAAGTTGATGCAGGGCCAGCCGAGCTCTCGCCTGGCATGGGCTGTCGTAGCAATCACCACGGTAGCGATGTTCGCCGCTGGGGTAGCTATGTTTGTTTTCTAAGAGGCAGGTCTCACTCCGGCGGTCACTTCCCAGGAGCTGTCTTACTGCCACTTGGCGCTTGCGGCGCGGTACCGTCCAATGGCTTTACGCTAAACTGTACCTCTGCACGGGAATCCGGCAGCGGCGTCCCATTTGCGTCCACCTCTGCAACGGTAATAACGTGTTGTCCCGCGCGCATCCCTGTAAAGGTGTACTCGGTATCCGATGTTTTGACGGGATCGTGGCCGTCCAGTTGAATTACGAAATTGTTATCACCGCCAGCGGGATTTGGGCGCACCAGTTGGAAGCGAATCGTGACAAAGTTGTTCGCGAGGATCTGCCCGGCACGTGGCTGTAGAATGCGCACCGCAGAACTCCGTAACTGGCTGGCATTTCCACCCACTGGATAGCCATCCTGCGCGACCGAACTATTGCTCTGAGGTAGCGCCACTGCTGCCGCCCCCAAGGTTGCCACCACAAACAGAAGCTGAATCATTTTCCTTCTCATGACAACGCCCTCTCTCCAGATACTTATCGTGCTCCGCCGCTTCCGGAATTGCCTGACTGCGCCGGCCGTGCCCGGATGTGGGGCACGAATGACAGGTCATCTGTCATCACATAAATCAACATGGCCATGAGCATCAGGACGAGGGCCACCCAGAAACGCCAATCATGATGAGCCCTTCTCCAATAAGGATGATGCTCATGGTGGCCACGCTCCAATTCTTCACGGACGTCCATCTTTTCTCCAGTTCAAGTAAAGAGTGCGCGTAACCTGCAACCATGGCCATGAATGATTGTGGGCACCCGCTTTACCGGATGCCCACGCCACAATTCAAGAGCTACGGAAGAACAGCCTCGCGCTGTGTGTTGTGCAACCAATAAGGCGCTAGACCATAGTGAGCGTAAAGGCGATCTTCATATTCACGAGTGATCTGTGCGGAGTTGTCGAACTCCGGTCCCGTTTTGATTGCTTCGCGGGAGAGGCCAACATACACGGTCGAGTCTGACCAACTCACTCGCCGAATCCACGAGGGTGAAACCAATACCTTCTTGCCGGGCCACCAATTCCGCGTTGCGACCTCCATGTAACGGATCGCCCAGGATTCATCATCAACGATGAAACCTTCCACATGACCAATCTCGCCATCCGCGGCGTCAATGGAATAGCCGGTGACAGCTTCTGTACTGCGCAGATGCGAATCCGTTGACTCCCTCCGGATCTTCTCCGCCAGCACCTCGTTATCGAAATTGGCGACCGGGTCAGCCAATCCCATCGGGTAGAACCCCCAATAATATGGATAGCCGTAATACCCCAGGTACGCTGCCTCGTCCTGCCGGGAAACCGGACGTCGCGTGTCTATATTGGGGCTGTTCTCCACCTGTTTCATTGTTAGCTCTACATCCAGACGTTTTGCCTGCCAGTCTGTAGCGATGACGGACACCGGCGAGATAAGCACTTCGCGTCCTCCCAGCCAGCCGCCGGTTTCCACTGTAAGGTAGCGAATCGCCCATGTCTCATCGTCGAAATAGAGCTGATCGACAGTTCCAATTTCGCCATCCGTGGCCCGGATTACGAGGCCTTTCAGGTGCGTAGCATTCGTTAACATTTGTTTGCCCTCCCGGGCTGGCGCCAAACACAGACGCACGATCAATCTCAAGTAAAGGTGCTGATTGGATATTGGCAACTCGGACTCAAGGGGCAGACACGCTTGTCTGCCCGTTAGCCCGATAGGTGAACCGCTGCATGTGGAGCTGCACGGCAATGCCGGTTCCATGCTCCGCCAATTCAGCTACTACCAGCTAGCGTCGTTCGCCGCCACCGCCATGCGCTCCACCGCCTCCGCCATGAGAGCCGCCACTACGTGCTGCTGCATGGGAAGCACCATGGGACGCTCCACCGCGCGCTGCTGCGTGCGAACCACCGCCTCGCGACCCGCCGCCGCGTGCTGCAACGGCGCGCGAGCCGCCACGATTGTTGGCGTGTGCAGCCGACGAGCCACGTCCGCCACCGTCTCTGCGGCCAGCAACGTAACGACCCCCGCCACCGCCGCTAAAGCGATGACCACCCCAGCCATGGCTATAGCCCCAACTGGCCCACGGTCCCACGCCCAGGAAGATACCGTTGAAGAAATAGCCCGGCCCGTAAAAACCACTGGGTGCGCATCCGTACGGCGCATACTCGTAGTAGCCGTAGGAACAGATAGGCGGATTTACGCTGATGACAACCTGTGCGCTCGCCGCAGGCACCAGTAATAGAGACGCAAATAAACTTATCGTGCCGATCAGAAGCAAACTGCGCGCTGCGAACCTGTAAGCCCAGAATGCCGTGCCCTTGACTTGGCGCATATCGTTATCCTCCGGACCTTCTGTATTCAATCGGAAGTGATCCGGTGCTCAGTATCAGGCCCTTGCAAATGGATTACTGGTCAATACTGACCATTGCTTGTTTGTCTGGATGTCTTTGCAGTTTCGCAAGCTGCGGGCGAGGCTCGTCGCAGCGACCCGGTGGCGGCGAATGCCGCTAACAGAGAAACGCCCTCCGGTTGGAGGGCGTTTCGATTGGCATTCCTGCTTCGTTAGTCGGTGGAGGTTGCTGCTTTGGCGTAGGCAGCTTGCACCTTACTGTGGTGGCGGCCATAGGTAAAGTAGATCACCATTCCGATGGCGAGCCAGACGACCATTCGCATCCAGGTTTGCCATGGCAGGAAGACCATCATCAGTAACGAAACCACCATGCCCATGATTGGGACGAAGGGAACAAGCGGAGTCTTGAATGGACGGTGCAGCTCTGGCTTGCGTACCCGGAGAATCCAGATACCGGCGCAAACGATGACGAACGCCAGCAGGGTTCCGATGGAAACCAGTTCGCCGAGGACACCGATGGGAACAACGGCGGCGAAGACGGCAACAAAGAGACCGACGACAATCGAGGACTTCCATGGGGTGCGGAACTTGGGATGGATTTCTCCGGCCCATTTCCAGAGAAGGCCGTCACGGGACATGGAGTAAAAGACTCTCGACTGGCCGAGCAACATTACGAGCATTACGGTGCTGAGGCCCGCGAGCGCTCCGGCGTTGACCACGTAGCTGCCCCATTTGACGCCAGTTTCGCGAATGGCAAGCGAGACTGGAGCGCCGACGTTGAGGCGGGTGTAGTGGACGGTTCCGGTCAAGAGGAACGAGACGAGAATGTAGAGGATGGTGCAGATAACGAGCGAGCCAAGGATTCCGATGGGCATATCACGCTGCGGATTCTTGGCTTCCTGGGCGGCGGTGGAGACGGCATCGAAGCCGATGTAGGCAAAGAAGACGACTCCGGCGGCACGGATCACTCCGGACCAGCCATAGGCAACCGGTATGAAGGGATGCAGGTTGACGGCAGTCTGCGCCTGGTGGTGGAAGACGTATCCGGCAGCCACGGCGATGAAGGTGACTACGGCAAAGAGCTTGACGAAGACAATGGTGGTGTTGAGGGTAGCCGATTCCTGGATGCCGACGACAAGGATTGTCGTGACGACGATGATGGCGAGGAAGGCAAGCAGGTTGAACTGGGCCGTCACATGAGGCAGCGAATTGAGATCGATTCCCTTGCCTGCCAAGGTTGTGATGGGCACCCAGCGCTGCTCAAACAAAACCCAGATTGAGCCCGGCGTATCGCAGATTTGCGGCGGAATCCTGATGCCGTAATCCTGGAGGAAGGCGATGAGCGTGCTGCTCCATCCAGAGGCGACGGTGGCGGCACCGAAGGCATACTCAAGGATGAGATCCCAGCCGATGATCCAGGCGAAGATCTCGCCGAGGGTGGCGTAGCCATAGGTGTAGGCTGAGCCAGCAATCGGAATCAGGGAGGCGAACTCCGCGTAACACAACCCCGCGAAGGCACAGGCAACACCGGCAAGAATGTAGGAGATGACGATTGCCGGTCCGGCATAACGCGCGGCGGCAGAGCCTGTCAGCACAAAGATTCCAGCGCCGATGATTGCGCCAACGCCCAGCATAATGAGGTTGACGGGGCCAAGCACGCGCTTGAGGCTGTGCTCGCCCGTCTCACCGGCCTCGGTCAGCAGCATGTCCAGGGGTTTTGTTAGCAGCAGCTTCGCCATTCCTGATTGTTCTCCCATCGAAAAGAGTGCGGAACGATTAGTCAGTGGAGACCGCGCTGGCCGGAGGGTTTGCTCCGTTGCGCGACCACAAGAAATATACCGGAATGCCGAGCAGGACAATCGCAAGACCCGGCCAAGTATATTGAGGCTTGTAGAGCAACAAGACTACATCAATGAAGACGGCCATCACAATGTAGATGGCAGGCAGCCAGGGATAGCCGATGGCGCGGTAGGGGCGCGGGGCATCCGGACGGGTACGGCGCAGAACGAAGAGGCCCGCCAGGGTGAGCACGTAGAAGAGCAGCACGGCAAAGATGGTGTAGTCGAGCAACTGTCCGTAGCTTCCGCTGAGGCACAGGACGCTGGCCCAGACGGCCTGCACGAGGAGCGAGAGGTGCGGAGTCTTGAAACGCGGATGGAGGCGTCCGACGGAGTGGAAAAAGAGTCCGTCGCGGGCCATGGCGTAATAGACACGCGACCCAGCGAGGATGAGTCCGTTGTTGCAGCCGAAGGTGGAGACGAGGATGGCGAGGGCCATTAACTTTGCGCCGCTCTGTCCCATGATCTGCTGCATGACGGCGGTGGCGACACGATCCTCAGAGGCGTATTGGATGCCGCGACCAACGCTAGTAAGGGAGTAGGGCTCACCCCAGAGCGGCAGCACGAGCAGGTAGATGAAGTTCACCGCAATGTAGATAAGGATGACGGCGCCGGTTCCAATGGCGAGCGAGAGCGGCAGATTACGCTGGGGATTGCGAACCTCCCCGGCGGTGAAGGTGACGTTATTCCATGCATCAGCGGAGAAGAGCGAGCCGACCTGGGCCACGGCGATGACCGTGATGGTGGAAACCAGAGCGGTTGCGCCGCTGACTCCGATGGGAATTTTATGCAGCGCGCCGAGTCCGGCATGGAGCCAGAAATTTGCGCCAAAGTTCGCGCTGATCGCTTCAGGAGTGCCGCCCACCCAGACGCCGAGCAGGATGAGGCCGAGCAGACCCGCGATTTTGGCGGTAGTAAAGACGACCTGCACGATGGCTCCGGTTTTGACGCCGAAGATATTGACGATGGAGAGCAACACGATCATCGAGATGGCAACGAAGTTCTGGGTATTGAGGCCGACCTCCATGTTGCCCAGCACCATTGGCCCTATGTGGATGGCGGGAACCTTACAGATATGCACGATCCAGTTAGAAGAGGAGATTGAGGGCAGGAAGACTCCGAGGAATTTTCCGAATGCCACGCCAACCGCGGCGATGGTGCCGCACTGGATGACGAGGAATAGCGTCCAGCCATAGAGGAAACCCCACAAGGGGCCGAGCGCCTCACGCAGGTAAACGTACTGGCCTCCGGCCTTGGGCATCATGGCTGCCAACTCACCGTAGGAGAGCGCGGCGACCACGGTCATGAATCCGGTTACAAGCCAAGCAGCAATCAGGAGGGCGGGCGAGTCCACAATACGGGCAATGTCCGCGGCGACAATGAAGACGCCGGAGCCGATCATCGAGCCCATTACCAGGGTTGTGGCGCTGGTAAGCCCGAGACCTTTTACAAATTCCTGATCCTGGCCGGGAAGAGATTCCTTTGCGAGTTGGCTCACCGCTCTCCTTGCGACTCAAGTGTTTTGGATGCAGCATTTGCGGAAGCGACTCAACGTGCCGCCGTGGCGCGGGCGGCGCGGTTTGGTCTTCCAAACGGTTGAACAGAACTCTACATCATCAGGCGAAAAAATTCCCTAGCCGATTCGCGCGGGGAACCGGAAATGTCACCAATGACGGCCACGGCATCCGCTCCGGCGGCAAGCACGGACTTGGCATTGTTGCGGGTAATGCCGCCGATGGCAACCAACGGAAGAACGCGGCCAGAGTCAGCAAGCAGGCGGCGGGCCTCGGAAAGACCGGCCAGACCTACCACCGGATCTGGATTTTGCTTGCTGCCTGTGGCGAAGATAGGACCGATGGCAATGTAATCGACTGGTTCGCGAAGGGCCTGGGTGAACTGCACGGAGTTGTGCGTGGAGAGGCCGACGATTCGTCCTGATCCGACCACAAGGCGTGCACCGTCGGGCGAGAGATCTTCCTGTCCGACGTGTACTCCGTCAAATCCTGCGGCGAGGCAGAGGTCAGCACGGTCATTCATGATGAGAGCGACGGTGGGCAACCGGCGGCGGAGTTCGCGAGCGTGGGCCAGAACTTCGCGGGCAGGAAGGCGCTTGGCGCGATACTGCAATACTGTGCAACCGACCTCGGCGAGAGCCAGGGCATGAGCGCCGAGGGTTTGGAGCAGGGTTCCGTCGGCGCAGTTTGCGCTCAGGGTGTCGGCGTCGAGAATGGGGTAGAGCAGTGGAATTTTCATGGCTGGCAATTGTGCAAAAGGGCGGCGCATGGCCGCCCTGAAGTTGAACCGTTGCGCTACTTCTTTTGCGGCATGAAGCGTTCCATGAACTTCGTGTCGAAGTTTCCCGCGGCGAAATCAGGATCGTCGAGAATGCGCTTGTGGAGAGGAATCGAAGTGTGGATTCCCTCTACGATGAACATACCGAGAGCGCGCTTCATACGGGCGAGAGCCTCGGGGCGATCATTGCCGTAGACGATCAGTTTGGCGATCAGCGAATCGTAATAGGGTGGAACCACGCCGTCCTGGTACTGCGCGGTGTCGACGCGGACTCCGTTGCCGCCGGGGGTATTGAAGACAGTGATCCGACCGGCGGAGGGAGTGAATTTTTCGGGATGTTCGGCGTTGATACGGCACTCCATGGAGTGGCCTCGGGGAGTGATGGGCTGCCGGATAATGTCGGTGAGTTTGGCTCCAGCAGCAATGAGAATCTGGCTCTTAACGAGATCCACGCCGGTGACGAATTCGGTGACGGGATGCTCTACCTGGATGCGGGTGTTCATCTCGATGAAATGCAGGCTGCCATCTTCATCCATGAGGAATTCGACGGTACCGGCATTGATGTAGCCGATCTCTTTCATCGTCTTTTCGAGGATGGCATTCATCTTCTTGCGCAACTCAGGAGAGACGGCAGGCGATGGGGATTCCTCTATGAGCTTCTGGTGACGGCGCTGGATAGAGCAATCACGCTCGCCGAGGCTGACGACATTGCCGTGCTCGTCGGCTAGAATCTGGAACTCGATGTGGCGGGGCTGCTCGATGAACTTCTCCATATAGAGGTCGCCGTTGCCGAAGGCCGATGCGGCCTCCGAGTGGGCGGCGGCGAACATATGGGGAAGTTCTTCGGCAGAGCGAATGACGCGCATACCGCGTCCGCCGCCTCCGGCCGAGGCCTTGACGATGACGGGGAAGCCCACCTGCACGGCCCATTCGAGGGCTTCGGCCTCGCTGGCAATAACTCCATCGGAGCCGGGAAGGATGGGAACGCCACAGCGCTTCATAGCTTGGCGCGCCTTATCCTTCTCGCCCATCATCCGGATGATTTCAGGCGGTGGGCCAATGAACTTGAGGCCGGAGGTTTCACAGACGTGGGCAAAGTTTGCGTTCTCGCTGAGGAGTCCGTAGCCGGGATGGATGGCGTCCACATTGGCGATCTCGGCGGCGCTGATGACGGCGGGAATGTTGAGATAGCTCTCACCAGCGCGAGCCGGTCCGATGCAGAGGGCTTCGTCGGCAAAACGGACATGGAGCGAGTTGCGATCGGGTTCGCTGTAAACGGCGACGGCCTTGATGCCCAGCTCTTTGCAGGCGCAAATGACGCGGAGGGCGATTTCGCCGCGATTGGCAATCAGAATCTTCTTGAACATAACTTCAGTGTGCTCCCGCTGGCCCGGCCGGTGATGTGGCGTGGCCGCGCCTTATTTCCGTGTGCGTGGTTCACGGCGCAGCGTTTTGACATCCGCCGCAGAAGTCAAAAGGACCGGACACTGCCCGGCCCCAGTGGTCTAGCTGATACGAATCTTGAACAGCGGCTGGCCATACTCGACCGGCTGTCCGTTGGAAACCAGGATCTTTACAATTTCGCCGGCGGTTTCCGATTCAATCTCATTCATCAGCTTCATGGCTTCGACGATGCAAAGCACTTGTCCGACGGCGACCTTGTCGCCCTGCTTTACGAACGCAGGCGAGCCGGGAGACGAGGACTCGTAGAATGTGCCTACGATGGGAGACTTGATAATGTCAAAGCCTTCTTCGCTGCCAGAGGCGGATGCGGCGGCCACTGGCGCGGGAGCCGAAACCGGCATAGCAGCGAGTGGCGCAACCGGAGGCGCGTAAGAGGCAACCACCGGTGCCGCAAGGGCCGCGGAAGCGTGCCCACGCTTGATGCGTATCTTGACATCGCCGCGTTCCAGTTCGAACTCGGCAATATCCTTCTCGACGAGAAACTCTACAAGCTCTTTAATTTCCTTCTGATTCATTGGCCGCCAGGAGCGCCGCGCAATCCGCAACGCAGCTTTGGATTTATCACCCTTTTGAAATTACCCGCAACTTGATGCTTCAGTTCACTTCGATCAATTCTTTGCTGACCGGGGTCAACACCTCGTACCCGGTCTCGGTCACCAGCAACATGTCTTCGATCCGGATGCCGCATTTGCCGGGAAGATATACGCCGGGTTCAATGGTAATAACCATCCCCGGCTGCAGAACCGCCTGATTGCGTGCCGCCAGCCTCGGTGACTCGTGGATCTCCAGTCCCACGCCGTGCCCAGTGGAGTGAGTGAAAAAGCGGTCCAGTTTGGCGCGCTTCAACTCCTGCCGCGCCTCGTGATCGACCTCTCCAGTGGTAGCCCCGGGGCGTACCGCGCTGATGGCCGCCAGCTGCGCATCAAGGACGGCATCATACAACGCCCTCGCCTCAGCCGAAGCTTTTACGAGGTGTATGGTACGGGTCATGTCGCTGCAATATCCGTCGAGTACAACTCCGTAGTCTAACACTACGAAACCCTCGGAAGGCAGCGCGGCGGCAGAAGCCACGCCGTGTGGCAGAGCCGATCGTTTGCCCGAGGCGACAATGGTTTCAAACGACATAGCCTCGGCTCCGGCTTTCCGTGCCATGTATTCCAGGCGCGCTGCTACCGTGGATTCGGCAACACCGGGGCGCAGGGATTTCAACAATGGCCGAAAGAGCCGCGAGGAGAGCTCGACGGCGTTGCGTATAAGTGCAATCTCATCTGCATCCTTCGCGGCTCGGAGGGCTTCCACCGTGCTCGCAAGAGGAATGATCTTGACGGTCTTCCCGAGCGCTGACTGAAGGCCACGCAACTGCGCCACGGTGAGGTAATCGGATTCGATGGCAACACGCCGGAGTCCAAGCTTTAGACAGCTTGCGGCGGCAGCCGCCAGCGGCGGTCCCTTGGCGATGGCGACACGCGCACCCTCTACTTGAGTGGCGGCCTGTTCCGCGTACCTGCCGTCAGTGAAGAAAATCGGACGGCGAGCGGATACCAGGAGTACCCCGGCGCTGCCGGTGAAGCCACAGATGTAGCGGACATTGGGAAGATGGCTGATGATGAGCGCATCCACCTTCAACCGTTCCAGCGCATTGCTCAGATTCCGCTGCCGTCCTCGAAAATCCATAGAAATGATTGTAAATGGATCAAAGCAAAAGCGGGCTTCATGAAGAAGCCCGCTTTGCCTGCAGAAATTTGCTCCTGGCGTCTTTCGCCCGGCTAGGTCTGGATGATCTTCGGGGTGATGAAGAAGATCAACTCATCAGTTTCCGTCTTGACTGAGCGCTGCTTGAAGAGATTGCCGAGCCACGGAATGTCACCGAGCAGAGGCGTTTGTGAAGTGCTGACGGTGTTGGTGGTCTGGATGACGCCGCCGATCACGACCGTGCCGCCGTCCGTTACCAGAACCTGGGTGGTGGCCTGCTGCGTGGTGAGGATATAGTTGCTGTTAATGGTGCCGCTGGGCTGCGTATTTTCAACATCCACGGTTAGAAAGATCGTGTTGTCGGCGGTAATCTGCGGAGTGACCGAGAGACGCAAAACCGCATCGACGTAGGAGACACTAGCATTGGCGTTGGCCGTGCTGGCAGTGTAAACAGGGATCTTGACGCCTTGTTTAACCTCAGCTTTTACATTGCTTTGAGTGACAACCCGCGGGCGGGAGAGAACCTTGGCGAGGTTATGAGTCTCGGCCGCAGTGAGGACGGCATCAATTCCATAGGTCTTGGTAATGTTGCTGAGCGAAAGTCCGGTGGTTGCTCCCGGCGCGGTAAAGGATGTGAAGAGCGGCACGGCAGCGGTTGGAGTCGTGGTGGTGGTCGTACCGGTGGTACTGGTTGTGCTCACCGTTCCGCTCGGGTTTGCGCCAGCGATGGTGCTGACGCCGTTGCCCCAGTTGAATCCGAGTTGCACGCCCAGATCCCTGCTGAAGGATCGCGAGGCAGACACTACCCGCACTTCAATCTCAACTTCCTGACTCTTGCGGTCCAACTGGGAGATCATGCGATCGAGGTTGGGCAGCACGCTCGGAATATCCGAGATGATAAGCGCGTTGGTGCGTTCATCGGAGATCACGTCACCGCGGGCGGTGAGGAACTTCTTGATAGTGGGAACGACCTGGGTGGCCTTGGCATAGCTCAGAAAACGTGTGATGGTCTGGCGGTCAACGGCGAGAGCGACTGCCTCAGACTGAGCGCGGCGGTCCACTGCTTCCTTGCGCAAAGTGTCAGTGGCGGCAATGCGCAACACGTTGCCCTGTAGTTCGCGGTCGAGAGCATTGTTCTTCAAGACAATGTCGAGCGCCTGATCCCAGGGCACGTCGTCAAGCACAAGGGTTACGCTGCCACGCACGGAGGGATCGAGGATGATGTTAAGTCCACTGATCTCGTGAATGAGGCGGAAAAAGTCTTTCAAGTCCACATCCTTCAAGTTCACCGAAATAGGCTCGCCAGTGTACTTGGTAGTGGAAGAGGCAGACTGTGCGGAACTGCCCGCGAGCAGGTCTGTCGGGCTCAATCGAGCCGACTCTACGGGATGATTCTCTCGCGGCGAGGTAGCCATTGTTCCGGCGGCAACACCTGCCCGGACTCCCGGATCGGAGAACTGGTGGTCGTGATTCTGTGAAGGAGCGCTAGGGACAGAAAGGGCGGCGTCCTGGGGTTGAGAACTTGTGGATGCGCTGGCCAGCGACTCATGGACGCTTTGTACCTGCGGCAAAGCCGAGACAACTGGGCTGGGCTGTACGACCACGGGAGCAGGAACTTCTACTACCTGCGGTTTCACAGGAACACTGACCGGAACCTGAGCGCTTTGCGCTGAAGGCCAGGTCGGATTGGCTGGGCTGGGCTTTGCAACTACTGGTGCTGTGGCGACCGCAGCCGAAGGTTTTGCAGGAACGCTGGCTTGCACACTTTGCGCCGCAGGCAAAACCGGAGAAACCGGGCTGGGCTTCACGGCAACAGGCGCAGGGGTGGAAGCAAGAACCGGGACCGACTTGGCCGGCGGCGCCTGTATCCCGGCATCCTCGGTCTTGACGCGCACGATCACCTGATTAGCGGACGGCACAACCTCAAAGGTGCGCGGACCTCCGAGGTCGATAACGATGCGGGTGACGGGAGGCTCCGCCTGGAAGCGGCCGACCCGGACATGAAGCACGTCCTTGCTGTTCACCGCGATGTTCTTGACGGATGGGCGCACCACGGAGTTACTGAAATCGACCACAAGTCGATCAGGATTCTTAAGCAGGAAGGGCTGGGCAGCGCCGGGGCCTTCGATGATGACATCCAATGTTCCGTGGCCGCGCTGCACGCTGACACTGCGGATAATGGTGGGGCTGGCTGGATGCGATGTGTTACTCCGGGCAGACGCGGAGGGTGAAGGCTGGGCGATAACCGGAGCTGCCGCTGGTGCGGATGCACCCTTCGCGGCTGGCGGCGCGTAGGCTGGAGCCGGTTTTGAACTCTGGGCCGACTGAGGCTGTGCGGGCTTCGGAGAAGAGTCCTTGCTGGGTGGGACGACAGGAAGCGGCGACGCAGCCGAGGAGGGTGCCGGGGCTGGCGCTGACGCGGCCTTGATTCCACCGCTGCTCAACAAAATCTGGAGGCCATCGCTCTTATCCGTGACTTCGAGACTGACGCCATCGCCGACTACCAGTTCGATGCGCGTGACTTCGCTGCCCGAGGCGCTGGTATAGCTGGAGAGCTTGTAGCCCTTCAGCACGGCAGAGCTCAGCGTGGCCGCCCTCTGCACCGCCGCATCGGCAGTTACGCCGTTGAGGTCGATCAGCACCAGGTGGTCGTCCGGCCTGTATTCCTTGTGGGCAAAAGAACCGGTCGTCCGCAGAGTCACCGTCGCCGTGTTTTCCTTAGGCGTCACCTGCACCGAATTCAGTTGTGAAGCCGCCGTCGCCGTGCCGGCGCAGAACAGCGCCATAAGTGCTACCGTCAGCAGTCGCTTGAACCTCATCGTATTTCTCCCCGCGTTGCCCGTTGCCGGGTATCGCGCGTCCATCGCAGTCTCTTGCTTTCCAGTTTCCTGGCTTACGTCTACCAATGGTCCATTGCCCCAGAGCCCGCTCAAACCGCTGGAACCCCAAGCTTTCTAGTAACTTCACGCGTCAACGGCCGTCCCAATGCATCGAAGTACCGTTCCCGCAAAATGATTGAGTCCTTCGTGATCCGCTCCACCGCACCATCGGCCAGAGGATCGTTTTCACGCAAGAAATAAGTATGCTCACCATTCACGACCACAGCGATAAAGCCACTGGGGCCGCGAACCACACCGTGCAAACTGATCTCGCCAACCACCAGGCATTGCTTGCCGCTGCCGACGCAATTGACAGAAATACGGCCACGATCCACGACCGGGCTCACAAACGGATCGCGTTGTCCTTTGACACCTGACTTGCCGATCGCCGCCTCACCGGTCTTAGCGGTCTTTTCGTGGCTGACGTGCCTTCTTGCGGCTGCGTGAGGAGCGTGCTTTGCCGCCCGCGCCGGAGTTGCCGTTCTTGATGCGCCGGAGGCGCGCGGCTTGGGCGATGGGGCAGCAGGGGACGCTGCGGGCACAGGCTTGGGGTTCGCCGCGACAGGAGGGTTCGCCTGCTGTTTCTGCGGCACCACTTGCGCCCATGCAGTTGCGCCAAGCCACAATGCCAGAATCACTTTGCTGCTATTCATGGCCCTCTCCTACTTTTTCGCCGCGGCGGGTGGCGGCCCAGCCTTGGGAGCACTGTAAAAAGTCGTCAAAACGGAACTGGCCGATACGGTTTCGTTGGCAGACCACTTGTATACTTTTTTCACCGGCGCTCTTCCGCCTTTGAGTGAAGCCATCGCGAGGCGGCTGACGTTTACAATCCGCTCCAGTTTTTGCAATCGATCATAGAAGTTCAAAACCGAGTAATACGGCCCGTCGATGTCAATCTCGAACGGAACCTCGACGTAATACTCCTTGGTAGTGGTGTCCTTGGGCGTATAGCGGCGAACTTCCACACCGGCGGCGACCGACTCGTTCTCCACCAGGGTGATGAAGGCCGGAACTTCCTTTTCCTCCGGCACGACCTTGCGCTGTGCCTCCATCTGCACCTGCAAAGCTGCCGCCTGCGCGTTGAGATCCGCCAGCTTGGCTTTGAACGGGGATAGCTGGGCAACCTCCGCCTGCTTGGCTTTGAGTGTCAACGCATCCGCCTGATTCGCCTTCGCTAACGGTTCCAGGGAAAAGAAGTATGCCCCGGCGGCAAGCAGAATATTCACCAGCGCGACGATACCGATTTGAGCCACATAGGGCAGTTCTTTGAAGCTCTTCATGACCGTTAAGCCTTCGTCTTCTCGCAAACCAAGGTGAAACTGAATGTCTGCAACTTCGGATTGTCTTCCTGCGATGTTTCGCGCAGTTCAACGTTCTTGTAATAACCGGAGCGCCGCAGATTCGTCATCAGGTTGGCGACGTTGTTGGGGCCTAGAGCCACCCCCTCCAACGACACGCTTGGACCGTCGTCTTTCATGTTCAGCAGCCACACGCCATCTGTCTTGCTCACCGTCTCGCTCAGGTTGTTGAGCAATGGAACCGGGCCAGCCTGGCCAGCGCGCAACTGATCAATGATGTCAAAGCGCCGCTTGAATGCGTCGTAGTCCTTCTGCCGTTCCAGGTATGCCTGTTTCACCTTGACCATGGAGGCAATCGATTTATTGGCCTCAGCGAGTTGGGCTTGGAGCTTTTCGTGCGTGCTTTCCAGCCGCTGGTAGTAGAAATAAATCCCCGCGACGGCCACTACCAACAACGCCAGCCCAGCGATCAGCGGAGAAGGCCCATCCGTCGTGAGCTGCGGCATGGCGAAGAAACGCCTGCCCTTCTTCCCTTTCTTCGGCTTTGCGGTTCCGAGCAGATTGATCCGGATCATAGTTTTTCAAAGCTCCTGAGGGCCAATCCCACGGCCACTGCCAACTGCGCCGCATTCCGCTCAATGAGGTCAGCGCCTTCGCCAATGGGCGGCACGATCTTCAAGAACGGATTCAGCGGATCGACGGGAATTGAAAACTCCTGGCGAAGGGCTTCCATCAATCCCGGAACCTGCGAGGAGCCGCCAGCAATGTAGATACGTTCGATATGTTCTCCGCTGGCCGTGGCGCGGAAGAAATCAAACGTCTTCTGGATCTCAAGCACAATGATCTCGGTAACCTGCTGCAGAATGGGCAGTTTGGCATCTTCACTGACCGTTCCAACCTTCTTGCCCAGCTTGAGCGCCTCCGCATCGTCAAAACTCAGATCGAGTTCCTTCTGGAGCGAATCCGTGTACTGGTTTCCACCCACGCTTACATCCCGGGTGAAGAGAGGATTGGTTCCGCGCACAATGTTGATGTTCATCACGCTGGCGCCAATGTTGAGCAAGGCAGCGGTTGAATTGGGAGCGGGATCGTAGTTGTACTCGTAGCAGTTCTGCAGGGCGAAAGCATCAATGTCAACAATGGCTGGCTGCCGCCCGGAAAGTTGCAGCGCATTGGTGTAGTTCAGTATCTTGTCTTTCTTGACGGCGACCAGCAAAACGTCGATGGTCGGACCGTCGAGGCTGTCACTCAGAACCTGGTAATCAATGTTCACGTCGGACATGTCAAAGGGGATGTACTGGGCGGCTTCATTGCGCACGGCTTCACCCAACTCCGGCTCATCCATGGTCTGCATCGAAATCTTCTTTACAATTACCGAATGGCCGCTGACGGAGGTTGCGACCTGTTTGGCTTTGAAGGCGTGCTCGGCAAAGATCTTGCTGATAGCACTGGCGACGCTTCCGCTGTCGACGATCATCGAATCAACGACGATGTCGCTGGCCAGCGGCTCTATGCCAAGATGGCTCACCATGACTTCGCCACGGCTGCGTTGCAGCTCGACGGCCTTGATGCTGTTCGACCCAATGTCCAGGCCGACGATCGTTTTGTTGGAACCAGGAAGCTTAAGACCAAACATACGCAAACACCCTCATTACCTCACCGCAGCTGTACGCAGAGCCCGCGGCTTCTTCTTCAGCACGCCTTCTCCGCCGCTGCTCTTGCTTTCCATCCAGCGGTCCAGCAAGGCTTTCTTGAACTTCCATCGGTTACCCAGCTTGAAAGCGGGTATCTTGTCTTCAGACACGTACTTGTACAACGTGTCCGGGCTTACCCCCAAGTAGCTTGAGGCTTGCCGGATGTTCATTACTTCAGGCGAATCGGACATAACATTTGCCCTTTCAAGTGCCAGGACGCTCCGCAAAGGACCGTGATTCCCGGTGGCTTCATCGCCGCCGTTCGATCACCGCGCCATTCCATCAGCCTGCGATCAAGCGCGCTGATGCCTGCGAGGAGAATTCCTTGCTTTCTCGGGGGGAATACTACGCGCTGGTTATAGCAGAGTTCAGGGCGGCCAAGTCAACCCAAACTTCCGGCAAAAACCGGAAGATACCGGGCATCATCGGCCTATTCCGGCACCGAACAGGCCCCAAATCGCGATACTTTGTGGCTATCCTGAACATACACCACAATATGGAGGGGCGTTACCACAAAGGATGCCGGACGCAATTCAGGGGATTACGAAGGGCCCTAATCGGCTGGAACTAAGACATTGAGGTCCGGGGCCTTTCGCGAGATTACCCGAGTAGAGGGCCCGGGTCTTTCGCTTATTGACGCTGCGAAGTTGTCCGGCTTCCACGGATTTCTCCTATAGAATGTAAGAGCTGTCATTTATCCTGTGCACTCATAATGGCCGGACTCGTCGTCCGGCCTTTTTTCGTGTCCACAAAATCAGTGAGCCCGCCATCTCTGGCGGGCTCCGATTGTGCTGCAAGCTGTTGGCCCGCAGATTAGTAGTTCATGTCGAACTGCTCCTGGTGCAGTTGAGCGTCGCTCTTGACCAGCACGGGATGGCCAATGAGTTCTTCCATCTCCTGCAGCCACTTTCCGTTGCCGCCCTTCAACTCCTTGGCGACCTCGGGGTTGACGCGAAGGATGACTTCCTTGCTCTCCACATGGCGGCGCACCTTTCGCATCTCAACATAGATTTCATTGCAGACGGTCTGCACGGACTTTACGAAGCCGGTGGCATCGCAATAGGGGCAGGGCGTTCCGAGGGTACGCTCCAGCGACTGCTTGACCCGCTTGCGGGTGATGGCCACCAATCCAAAATCGTTGAATTGCAGGATCTTCGATGGAGCGCGATCAGACTTCATTGCCTCTTCGAGAGCCTGCATCACCTTCTGGCGATTCTTGCGCTCGTCCATGTCGATGAAGTCAACCACGATGATGCCGCCTAGGTCGCGCAGGCGTATCTGGCGCACGATCTCCTTCACTGCGTCGCAGTTGGTCTTGACGATAGTGTCTTCCAGCCGGGCAGTCTTGCCAACGTACTTGCCGGTGTTGATGTCAATGGCGACCAGCGCCTCGGTCTGGTTGATGACGATATAGCCGCCGCTCTTGAGCCACACCTTGGACTTGAGGCTCTTGTTGATCTCCTCGTTGATTCCAAACTGCTCGTAAAGCGGCGTGTCCTTGGAATAGAGCTTGATGCGGCGCACCAGGCTGGGCTGGAAGCGCGAGGCAAAACGCACGACGCGCTCGTACTCGCTTTCGTTATCAACCCAGATCTGCGAGAAGTCGCTGGTGACCTGGTCGCGCAGAATACGCTCGACGAGGTTGAGATCGTGGTAGATCAGCGAGGGACTCTTGCTGGATTCGGCGCGGGTGCGAATCTCCGTCCACAAATGCTTCAGGAAGCGGATGTCGGCGCGGAGTTCATCTTCCTTGATGTTGGAGGCCGCAGTGCGCACGATGAAGCCGCCATGGCCATTCTCGCGCTCGCTGGAGACAATACGCTTGAGACGCTGGCGCTCCTCCTCGCTGCTGATCTTGCGCGAAACGCCGATGTGGTTGACGGTAGGCATATAGACCAGAAAGCGGCCGGGCAGTGCGATGTGGCTGGTGATGCGCGCGCCCTTCTTGCCGATTGGCTCTTTCGCAATCTGGACCAGAATTTCCTGGCCCTCTTTCAGCAACTCGCTGATGAGAGGGAGCGCGCGCGACTGCTGGCGCGGACGCATCCGGCCACCACCACGCGGCGGCGGCGCGCCGCGGCGGCCGCGACGTTCGCGGCGATCGAAGCGCTCGGGACGCTGCCGTCCTGCCTCCGGGGCTGCGGCAACCGCAGGTTCTTCGCCCTCGACTTCCTCGCCGGCTTCTTCCTCGTCGGCTTCGCCCGCGAGCAACTCGGACTCCTCGAACTCCTCGCCCCCGAAGTCGTACTCTTCGTCTTCCAGTTCCTTCTCTTCGCCGCTCTCGCGAACCGCAGTGCCAAACTGCGAGCCGTTTGCTTCTTCCACGGCATCCTCGTCGAACTCGCTCTCTTCGTAGCGGTCGGCGTGCTCGGCAAGACCGGGCATCTCCGCCTCTTCGGCGTCGAGTTCTTCGTGCTCGACATTTCCGCCTTCGATGACGAAGCTGCCGAACTGGCTTTCATGGGCGGGCTTGTTCTCTACTCTGGTTTCAGGCACGTTTTCGGCCCTTGGCTCCGGAGCCGAAGGCTCGGCGGCATGGGTTTCAGAACCCTGCTCATGGTGTTCGGCGTGGGCTTCGTGCTCGTCGTGAACCGTGCCAAAGATCTTCGAAACGCGGTCACGCCAGGAGCGGCGGCCAGTGCGCCCTTCGGTCTTCGCTTCGCTCTCTGCAGGGGCGTGATGCTCCTCTTCAGTGGGCGCAACTTCGGTGTGAGCTGCTTCAATGTGCTGTGTGGCTTCCGCCGGTGCTGCATCAACGTGGACGGACTCAGTGTGAACCTCGGCGACCGGGGACTCGTGAACAGCTTCAACCGGCGCCGATTCCTCGGCGGCGTGCTGCGGCAGTTCAGCCGCGGATTCGCTTGCGGCTTCCGCCACAACCTCTTCCACGTTCTCTTGTGTTGCTTCTTCTGCAGCCACATGGCGCTGAGTCAGCGACGGCAGGCGACTAACGCCGGAATAGCTGGCGCTGGACAGGGGCTCGTCCGGATTTACCTCGGGCTGGCTGGGTGCGATGGGTTCGACCGGCGCAGGCGCTTCGACATGCTCGACGTGTGCCACAAACTCTGGAGCGGCACTTTCGGAATCGATACTTTCGAGCGTAGCGTTTTCAACCACGGCGACAGGCTCAGCGGGAGCAGCATCTTGCACTGGCTCCTGGTAGGCGCTTGCCGGGAGACTTACAGGCTCGACACCGCGATACTTGGAAATAGATTCGCCGGGCAGGACGATTGGGGTGTAGTTCTCCGGCAGGGCAACGCTCTCATGTTCGCGCGGTTCGCGCGGCTCATATTCGCGGTCGCGGCCACGGCCACGATCCCGGTCACGGTCACCACGGCGTCCGCGGCCACCACGATCACGGTCTCCGCGGTCACGGTCCCGGCCACGGCTGTAACCGCGATCAGAATCTTCGCTGGCACCGCTCTCGGCGGCAGGAGCAGGCGCAGGAGCCTCGCCATCGGCGCGATTGTATTTCGAAATGGACTCGCCGGGCAGCAGCATGGGCGTAAAGGACGTTGCAACCGGTGCTGCGGTCTTCGCTTCCGCAATCGGAGCGGCCGTTTCGACTTCGGCTTCCGCCTCGGGCTCAGGCACGATCTCTTCGGTTTCGTCCACCGTGCGAGCCAAGCCGTGAACCACCAGGCCACGGGGCTCAAAGCCGCGCAGTTCGCGCTTTCTTGGCTCACGCGGAGCACGCTCACGTGGAGCAGCGGCTTGTGGCGCGGGTTCATCCTCTGGCTCTTCGGCGCTCTCCTGCTCGGCGGGCTGGATTTCGGAATCCGCCGTACCGGGCTGTGCGTCGGTCGTCTGATCGCCGACTACGCGGTCCCGTCCACCACGACGCCCACGGCGGCGGCGGCGGCCACGCCAGCGCGGCGCGCCAGCATCTTTGCCGTCTGCCGGGGCAGCTTCGCCTTCGGCAACAGGCTCATCTTCAATCTCTTCGGAGTCTTCTTCTTCGACAGGCAGCGGCTCGGCAATGATCAGGCCGTTGGCGTGGGCCAGAGTCGGTCCTGTAACTTTGACATCCCCGAATTCGTTGTCATCGTCTTCGTCCTGGAGTTCCAGAAAATCAGAAACATACAGGAACGCATCGCGCTCAAGACCGATATCGACAAAGGCCGACTGCATGCCAGGGAGGACGCGGGTAACGCGGCCCTTGTATATGGAGCCCGCCAGCGTGTATTCGTTCTCGCGCTCGAACTGCACCTCAGCAAGCTGATCGTCTTCCACCAGCGCCACCTTGGTTTCGTGAGGCGTGGTTGAAACGTAGAGTTCCTTGTTCATTTTCGCTCCCGGCCTGCTCGCAATGGGCAGGCTGTTGTGAGCCGGAAGCACGAAGGCAGGTAGTCAGCTTTGAAGATCAATGCGCCGAGCCGCGCTCTCTGGCGATAAGGCCGAGGCGCGGAGCGAAGTTCGCCCGCTCAACAAATTCGAGGGGATCATGCTGCCAGTTCCGCCGTGGCGCTTTGCGCCATTCAGGGCTCCGGCTGCGTTTGATGTGAACCTATGCACCGATTCCGTACTCCCCGGGTCTTTTGTACCCGGTCCGGTTACGCCGCGTCTGGAGCTTGTGGCCACTTCTCTCCGCATTCCGTGAACCAATTACTGGAATGCTGGATGGGGCCGTTCCCTGCTCTTGCACCGCTGCGTAATTCTTCAATCCTGACCGGCCTGAACGCCTTCCTGACCGGCTTTTGCCCTCCCATTCGAGGGCTTCATCTCGTGTATGCGGCCTGGGAAATCCCTGACCGAAAGCCCCAGCGATCACCGCCGAAGACCCATTTGCGCCGCCTTTTTCCGGCGGCTCGCCTGGGATTTTGCAGAAAAATTGTGTTCCGCGAGCCCCGCTTGTGATCAAGGCCTTGCGCGGACGCACCGGAAGGCTTCCGTGGTTCCGGAAACTCCGTGCGCTTTCCTTACGCCTTACGCGTCATCTTAGTTCACGAACCGGCGCATGCGGACGTTCATTACAATGCCCAGAGCCAGGAACGTAAACAGGATCGACGATCCTCCGTAGCTCATCAATGGAAGCGGAATTCCCGTCACGGGCATAAATCCCACCACCATTCCCACGTTCACCAGGACGTGGAATGCCAGCACCGCGACCACTCCCATAATCAGGAAGACTCCAGCGCGGTCCGGCGCCGTTTGCGCGTCATGGATCAGACGCATCAACACCCCAAAGTATAGCAGCATTACGACCAAAGCGCCCACAAAGCCGTGCTCCTCACTCCAGGCCGCAAAGATGAAATCCGTATGCGGGACGGGAAGAAACTGCCCCTGGGTCTGCGTTCCCTTGGTCACGCCCTTGCCCCAGACGCCGCCGGAACCAACGGCCACCATCGACTGAATCACCTGGTATCCCGAGCCGCGCGAGTCCGCTTCGGGAGCGACGAAGGTGGAGAGCCGCTCCTTCTGGTATGGCTTGAGTCCCCATTTCCACATGGCCGGCATGAGAACAGCGGCAATGACCAACAGGATCATCGCGTGCTTGGGCCTCATGCCGCCAAGAGCCAACGCCATGATTGCGATTGGAATATAAGTGAGAGCCGTACCGAGGTCAGGCTGTTTCAGTACCAGCAGCATCGGGAAGAGCACGACCAGCCCTGCCTTAACGAGTTCGCGGAAGGGCAGATCGTTTTCCCTGTACTCGGCAAAGTACTTAGCCATGGTAAGGATCAGGATGAGTTTGACCCACTCGGAGGGCTGAAAATGGAAGAGGCGGAAATCGATCCAGCGCCTTGCGCCAAGGTACTTCTTCCCAAAGAGCAACACCGAGACCAGCGAGAGAAGACTGAAGCCGTACAACCATGGCACTAGCTCCAGTAGCGCCTGGTAATTGACCAGGCTCACCAGAAACATGAGCACCACGCCCGCCACAATCCACTCCACCTGCTTGATGTGCATGCCAACAAACTTCGTTCCCAGTGTTGCCGAGTAAATCTCCGACACACCCAGGGCACAAATGATGAGGACGAAGATGAGCAACACCCAGTCAAAGTCACGGAAGCGCACGTAGCGGCTCAACGTGTACCTCCTGCGCGCCATAGAGGCTCAGGCAAGGCAGCGACCACGCCGGGAAAGTCACGCCATGTCGTGTGCTTGCGGGGCCCCGGCTTATCGCTATGACGCGGCGCGGCGCTCTGTGCGAATTGCTCCATGCCCGGAGCAGCCACGGCACGGTGAAATTCGCGCTGCGGCGCATCGGTGCGGAAGCGCGCGGCCTGAAGCCGTCCTGAGTCGCTGCCGCCATCACTCCATAGCCCGGTCACGACCGTGGGCTTGGCCGGAGCAGCGGCGGGCGGAGGAGCTTCTTCCGGGCCATCCTGCGCGGGAGCGCCTTCGTCCGTGGGAGGCTTGATGTGCTCGATGGGCTTGTGATTCTTCTTGTCCTCAAAAGCTTTGATCACCTGGGTTGCGAGCCGTGCGGCCAGTTTGCCATGCTCTCCGCCTTCGAAAAGAACACAGACAATGATGTCTGGGTCGCGGCGCGGCGTGAAACCGATAAACCATCCGTTATCTTTATGGGCGCTGGCCTCTTTGCTGGACATCTTGGCTTTCAAGGTGTTTGAGACCGTCTGGGCTGATCCGGTTTTGCCGGCAATATCCAGACCGGGGATATGCGCGCTCGGGGCCGTTCCCTCAGGCAGCAGAACCTCTCCCATGGCGTCAGTGATGGTATCCCAACCAGCCGGATCGATGACCATGTCACTGGTATCGGTGTAATGCAGCGCGTCACGATAGGTTTGGGGAACTTTGTCCGGAAAGACTACGTGCGGACGAACCAGGTGCCCTCCCATCGAGACGGCACTCACGGCGCGCATCAATTGCACCGGAGTGGTTGCCACGGCACCCTGTCCAATTCCGACCGAAATAGTCTCTCCAGCGAACCACTTCTGTCGGTAATTTTTCAGCTTCCACTCCTCGCTCGGCATCACTCCACTGACCTCTTGCGGAAGATCGATTCCGGTCTTCTGCCCCAATCCCAGTTCGGTCGCATACTTGGCGATGCGTCCGATGCCAAGCCTCTCGGCAAGGGTGTAGAAGTAAACGTCGCAGGATTGGTAGATGCCCTTGGTTAGAGTCACGGAACCGTGACCGCCCTTAAACCAGCATTTGAAGTAGCGGCCGTAGAACGACGCGCCGCCGCCGCAGCTCACATGCAGAGTCTGCGCAATGCCCTCCTGCCAACCGGCCACGCTCATGATGATCTTGAAGACTGAGCCTGGCGCCAGCTGCGCCTGGATCGCCTTGTTGAGCAGAGGCTTTCCCGGATCGGTGAGCAGACCGCTCCACTCCTTGGATGTGATGCGCACGGCAAAGGCATTCGGATCGAAGGTGGGACGGCTGACCATGGCGAGAATTTCACCGGTCTTTGGGTCCATCGCAACAATAGCGCCGGTTTTGTCGCCGAGCGCCTCTTCGGCGGCGATCTGTAGATCCAGATCGATGGTCAACTGAAGTTGCTTGCCGGGGATCGCTGGGGTGTCACTGAGTTCGCCGACTTCTTTTCCCTTGCTGTTGACCAGCACGCGCCGCGAGCCGTTCTTGCCCATCAGCATATCGTTGTACTCGGCTTCCACGCCGCTCTGCCCCACTACGTCTCCGGAGTTGTAGAGTTCGAAGCGCGGGTTGTTCAACATGTCTTCGCTGACTTCACCAACGTAGCCAATCAGGTGCGCCATGAATCCATTCTTGGGATAAAGACGGCGGTGCACGGTGATGGTGTCGAGTTCTGGAAACTCGTTGCGGTGCGATTCGACGAAGGCCAGTTCGTCGGGCGTGATGTCATATTTGATGAAGATGGGCTGGTAGCCGGGCATGGCGGAAAGCCGCTTGACCCGAGCTTTCAGGTCGTTGGCGTCCATGTGCAGGCCAACGGCGATCGCTTCCAGGTTGGAGTCGCTGAGCTTTCCCTGTGAGCGCAGCAGCAGCGCCGAGAACGAGGGATAGTTGTCCACAATGGGACGGCCTTCGCGATCCAGCAATTTGCCGCGCGGCGCCAGAATCGGCACCTCTTTGACACGATTCTGCTCGGCCATGCTGGTGTAGTAGTCCGTGTGCAGAACCTGCAAACGCCACAGCCCGAAGACCAGAAACAGGAAGATGCCCAGTATGATGTACTGCGCCACCGCCAGACGAATTAGAGGGACTTTCTCTTCGCGACCGTACATGAATGAATAGAGTGCAAGCCGAAAACTTTGTTCCTAATCCCTGATCTTGAAGCGGTTCAACAGCGCAAACAGGAAGACCGCCATCACCGAGTTGGCGACCGCCACTCCGGCCTCGTGTCCGAGGTTGAAATGGACGGACTGTCCCATCAACTCGCGCTCAATGGCGGCGAATACCAACAGATGGACTCCATAAAAAAAGAAAGTCAGCAGGAAGCGAGAACCGGGATTCTCCACGTCAATGCGGATTCCAATCGACGACGCTCCGTAACCAACCAGAGTTTTGGCAATTCCAAAAACTCCAAAAGGCGTGTGGGTAAGGCAGTCCTGCAGCAGGCCAATAGCGGCGCCGGTAAGCAATCCGCTTACCTGGCTGCGGCGCGAAACCGCAAAAAAGATGGTCAGCAGTAATCCAAAGTCGAAGATGCGGAAAAACGGCATCCGCACCGGCACAAACGCCTGTAAGCCAACCAGCAGTATGGGTAATCCGATGGACACCGGCCAGGAGAAACGATAGACCTCTACCTGCTCCCGCGAAGTGTAGCTGAGATTGATGGCTCTCATTGTGGGCGCGTCCCTTCGCTGGCGGCGGGACGGGTTTGGGGCTTGGCGGGCGATGCGTTCTGCGCTGGACCGCGCGGAACGATCGCCGTTGCAGCGGGCTGTCCATTGGGAGCGGCTTGCGGCGCAGGGGACGGCGGAGTTTGTGGAGCGCCCGTCTGCGGAGTAGCCGTTTGCGGAACGCCCGGCAGATGCTGGGCAAGAATGTCAGCGGCGCGGATCGGACCGAGACCCGCGGTGTCTGGCCCACGCGGCTTCTGCGAGGTAATCACCAGCACCTCTTCGAGACGATTCAGATCCACTGCCGGTTTCAGCTTGATATCAAGAAAGAGGTTGCGCCCCATGTTCACCTTGACCACGGTTCCGATCGGCAGTCCGCGCGGGAAGACGCGGTCGCCGCCGCTGGTTACAAGAGCTTCGCCGGGCTGCACGGCTTCATCGCCCATGATGTAGTTGAGCGTTACTTCGCCGGTGGGCGTGCCTTTTACAATTCCCTGCAATCGCGAGTTCACCAGGGTTGCGCCGACTCCGCTGCTGGGATCGTTGATCAGGAGAACCTGCGCCGTGTGATCTCCATAGACGGTGAGCACCTTGCCCGCCACGCCATCCGGAGTGATCACCGGCATATCGGCCTTGATGCCGTCTTGTGCTCCCTTGTCGAGATACAACAAACGCGAAGTTTCAGTTCCGCTGGTTCCGATCACCTGGGCGGCGACGGTGGTGTCCATCCATTGTTCCTTGAAAGACAGCAGAGCTTGAATACGGCGCGCCTGGCGGGCATCTTCCTGCTCGCGCGCTCGGTCCAGACGCATACGCTCGGAATCGGCCTTCAGCCGCAGATTCTCCCTCCTCACGTCGCGCAGATCGAGATAGTTTTTCCAGACCCGGCGCACGCTCTCGCCGGTGTAGATCATGACGCGCTCAAACGGCGCAAGCGTGGTCACGGCCACCAGGCGGATCACCCGCACCGGCCCCTCTGCCGTCTGGCGCTTCACCTGCACTGCTAGCGCCAGTAACTGGGCCAGCAGTACTGTTGCCAGGACCACCGTATTCTTGTGCCGCGAGAAAAAATTCATGTCTTCAGAAATTCAGCAGCGCCGCCAGCATTGCCCGCAGCACCGGATAGCAGCCGGACAAGCGGAGCATTGCGCCTGCGGCCAAACGGAAACTCCGCAAAGGGAAAGGCCGGAGCACCGCTCCGGCCGCTGTGCATTTACTCGATGCTGATCTTGCGCAGAAGTTTGAAGTCACTGAGCATTTTGCCCGTGCCCAACACCACGCTGGCCAGCGGGTCGTCGGCGATGGAAACCGGCAGGCCGGTCTCTTCGCGAATGCGCTTGTCCAGGTTCTTGAGCAACGCGCCGCCGCCCGTGAGCACAATGCCGCGATCGCTGATGTCGGCGCTCAACTCCGGCGGAGTGCGCTCCAGGGCAACGCGGATCGCGTTCATGATGGTTCCGACGCACTCGCTAAGGGACTCGCGGATTTCACTATCGTCGATGGTGATGGTCTTGGGCACGCCCTCGATCAGGTTGCGTCCCTTGATCTCCATGGTCAGCGGCTTTTCCAGCGGATAACCCGAACCGATTTCGATCTTGATCTGCTCTGCCGTGCGCTCGCCGATCAGCAGGTTGTACTTGCGCTTCAGGTAGTTCATGACGGCTTCGTCCATCTGATTGCCGGCCATGCGAACCGAACGCGAGTAAACAATGCCGCTGAGCGAAATGACCGCGATATCCGTGGTGCCGCCGCCGATATCCACCACCATGTTGCCGCTGGGCTCGGTGATCGGCAAACCCGCGCCGATGGCCGCTACCATGGCCTGCTCCACCAGATGGACTTCGCTGGCCTTGGCGCGATAGGCCGAGTCCATGACCGCGCGCTTTTCCACCTGCGTAATCTCGCTCGGCACGCCGATGACGATTCGCGGATGCACCAGCATCTTGCGGTTGTGCGCCTTCTGGATGAAGTAGTTCAACATCTTTTCGGTGATCTTGAAGTCGGCGATCACGCCATCCTTCATCGGCTTGATGGCGACGATGTTGCCAGGCGTGCGGCCAAGCATCTCCTTGGCCTCTTTGCCCACCGCTTCCACTTCGTTTGTGTTCTTGTTGATTGCGACAATCGAGGGCTCGTTGACAACGATGCCTTTGCCTCGCGCATAGACAAGCGTGTTCGCCGTGCCCAGGTCAATTGCAAGGTCGCTTGAGAACATGCTGAACAACGAACGCAAATTCCCAAAACGCGAACCGGTGTGGAAGCCATTGTTTGACATCTTGTTTGCTATCTCTCTTTTTTCCGTTCGAAAAGAATCACGCCCCGGCAAACCCCGACCATGCGGAACTCGCCCCCGGCGACTACCCTTCCCGTCCAGGAAAAATCAGTCTCAGATCTTCTCTTAGAATAATACGGGTAGGACCGTTCTAAACCAATGCGTTAAGAGCACTAGCCGGGACTCATCCCTTATCTTACTACTCCGGGCGGGCTGGGGAGGGCGGCAGCTGAAAATTCATAAGAACAGGGCTATTGCGGGCCAATCAGGAGTCTCTATTACCCTAATTCAGGATTTGCCGTGAGCGTCTCGCAAGACACCCGATTTTGCGGACTTCCCAACACCACCGCTTCCGCTTGGCTCCCTGCTCCCCCTTGCCACCGCCCTCCTCCGCCGACTACGATATCCGGTCGCTGGTTTGTTTTGCGTTTTCTGCGGCTGCACCGGCGCAGAGCGAACTTCCCACCTCATTCATCCTCGGAGATCGATTCCAATGGCTACCACCGCTTCCGAAATTAAAACCTTCAGCAATTTCATCGATGGAAAATGGGTCCCCGCCGGTTCCGGCAATACCTGCGAGAATCGCAACCCGGCGGATACGCGCGACCTTGTAGGAATCTTCCAGCGCTCGGGCGCCGCCGAAGTCAACCTCGCCGTGGATGCCGCACAGGCCGCCTTCAAGAAGTGGAGCCGTACGCCCGCGCCGCGCCGCGCCGAGATCATTATGAAAGCCGCAAGCATTCTGGAGCGGCAGAAGGAAGCTTTCTCGCGCGATATGACGCGTGAGATGGGAAAGGTTCTGAAGGAGACGCGCGGCGACACGCAGGAAGCCATCGACTGCGGTAACTTCTTCGCCGGAGAGGGACGCCGCATGTACGGGCTCACCACGCCGAGCGAATTGCCCAACAAGTTCGCCATGTGTACGCGCAATCCGGTGGGCGTGGTCGGTATGATCTGCCCGTGGAATTTCCCCATGGCGATTCCCTCGTGGAAGCTCTTCCCTGCCCTGGTCGCCGGAAACACCTGCGTCATCAAGCCCGCGGAAGATACGCCGCTCTCAGTTTTCAACTTTGTCAGCGCGCTCACCGAGGCCGGAGTTCCAGCGGGCGTGGTCAACATTGTCACTGGGCACGGCGCGGAGGTTGGCTCGCCGCTAATGGAACATCCACTGGTGCGAGCGATTTCATTCACTGGATCGAGCGATGTGGGACGCATCATCGGCGAGAGCTGTGCCCGCACGTTCAAGCGCTGCTCGCTTGAACTGGGCGGCAAGAATCCTATGATCGTGCTCGACGACGCCAATCTCGAATTGGCGCTGGAGGGCGCGCTGTGGGGAGCCTTTGGCACCGCCGGGCAGCGCTGCACGGCCACCAGCCGCATCATTTTGCAAAAGGGAGTTTACAAGCATTTCATTGACGAACTGGTTCGCCGCGCAAAGTTGCTCAAACTTGGCAACGGCCTGGATGAGAGCGTGGAAGTAGGGCCGGTGGTAAGCAAGGCGCAGATGGAGACCGTGCTGCGCTACGTCGAGATTGGCAAGGGCGAAGGCGCACGGCTGGCCACAGGCGGAAATCGCGTGGACCGTGGTGACTACGCGCATGGCTTCTTTATTGAGCCTACGGTCTTCGCTGATGTCGATCCAAAGATGCGGATTGCGCAGGAAGAGATCTTTGGGCCGGTGGTCTCCTGCATTGCATGCGATTCGCTGGAACACGGCATCGAGATCGCCAACGACGTGAAGTACGGGCTTTCCTCGGCTCTTTACACCAAGGACGTGAACCGCGCATTCGCCGCCATCCGCGATCTGGACGCGGGCATCACTTACATCAACGCACCGACCATCGGCGCTGAAGTTCATCTGCCCTTCGGCGGAGTGAAGCAGACAGGCAACGGCCACCGCGAGGGCGGTGTAGGCGCATTCGACTTCTATACCGAGTGGAAGGCCGTTTACGTGGATTACTCAGACCGTTTGCAGAAGGCGCAAATCGACCGCCCGGACTGAATATCCCGGAAGTAGCTGCGGTGTTTTGCTTAGAGGCGCGGGCTTGAATCCCGCGCCTTTTCCACTGTGCGGCTCGCCGTCTTCCAGCCTGCCGTGCAAGTTACGAAAGTCAAATGACTTTTGTCCGCTCTGTGAACGTACGGTGAATAGCCCCCGTGCAATACACTTAATAACCACGCGCGACGCTTACGGAGAATCATGCCCCCACATAATGTTCTTCTTTCGCTGGTGACTGACGACAATGACTACCAGCGCGCACAGGCGGAAGCAGCCAAGTACGCTGCACCTGCAAATGGTTTGCATGTTGACATCCAGTATGCCGGCAATGATGCAGTGTTGCAGGTCCAGCAGATACTGAACGTATTGCAGCAGAAGCAGCGGAGCTATGACGCCATTGTCTCTGAGCCGGTAGGCACCAGCATGGAGCAGGCAGCACGTCTCGCCGCGAAGTCCGGAGTTGTCTGGGGCATTCTGAACCACGACACCAACTACGTCTCTGAGCTGCGCCGCGCTGGCAAGGCCGGCCTGTTCGAAGTCACCAATAATCATTTTGAAATTGGACGTATTCAGGGCCACCAGGTTGCCGCCCTGCTTCCCAATGGCGGAGTCGCTTTATACATTGAAGGACCGGCCACGGGCGGCGCCGCGCATATGCGCACCGAAGGTATGCTGGCCGCCAAACCTTCCAACGTGGAACTCAAGATACTCAAGGGCGATTGGACGCAGTCCAACGCGCAACGAAGTGTTGCCAGTTGGCTCGCTCTCGGTACATCGCGCAAGCTGGGCATCGCCGCCGTCATCTGCCAGAACGATGCCATGGCGCTGGGGGTCCGCGAAGCCTTTGAGAAGTCGCTGAGCGGTGCCGAACGCGAGCAGTGGCTCAGCCTTCCCATCACGGGATGCGATGGCCTGCCCGGTGGAGGACAAAATCTGGTGAAGCGGGGAGTGCTCGCCGCAACCATTGTGGTGCCCCCAAACTCCGGAGTGGCCATGGGCTTGGTTGCCAAAGCGCTCAAGGGCGAGCACGTTCCGGAGCGAACCGTCGGCGAGGTTTCTTCCTATCCCGCACTGGAAAAGTTAAGCCACTATCGCAGTTCGGCACTAACGACCGCCCACTAACCGCGCGCTTTCAATACGGCAGCGGCGCATGACCGGGAGAGAACAATTCCCTTCCGGACGCGCAGCGCCCTTGCACTAAGCAGCAGCATAGGGTTCAATAAAAGACAGAGCCATTTATCCAATGACCATACCTGTGACTTACCAAATAGCGCCTGCGACGCGCATGGCCAACGTCAGCTATGCGATTCGCGACCTCGCCGTCGTTGCCGATCAGGTTGCGCGCCAGGGCCATGAAATTCTGTACCTCAACATTGGAGACCCCTGCAAGTACGACTTTGCCACGCCTCCGCACATGATCGAAGCCGCCACGCGCGCCATGCGGGATGGCTTTAACGGCTATGGCGACTCGCTCGGAGAACCCTCGGCCGTCAACGCCATCCGGGCGCGGGCCGAGGCCAACGGCTTCCAGAATATCCAGGGCATCATGGTCGGCTTCGGCTCCGGCGAAGTGATCGACCACTGCCTGACCGCGCTGCTCAATCCGGGCGACAACGTGCTCACGCCCTGCCCCGACTATCCGCTGTACGGCGCGGTGCTCGGAAAGCTTGGAGCCGATCCGAACTCGTATTTCCTGAGCGAGGAAAATGGCTGGCAGCCTGATCTCGAAGACATTGCCTCGCGCATCAACCCGCGCACCAAGGCGATTCTGCTGATCAATCCCAACAATCCGACGGGCGCGATCTACTCACGCGCAACGCTGGAAGGGATTGCAGAGCTGGCACGCCAGCACAATCTGCTGATCCTCGCTGATGAGATTTACGACCACCTGATCATCGACGAAGATTGCGAGCACATCTCGATTGCGGCGCTGGCACCCGACATTCCGGTGATCACGTTCAACGGATTGTCGAAGGCATATCTCGTACCTGGCTGGCGCATTGGCTGGGCGGTTGCCACCGGCCCGGCGGAGTCGCTGGGCGATTATCTGGAAGCGGTGTACAAACTGCTCCGGGCGCGACTGTCAGCTCCACACCCTTTCATGCATGCGATTGCGCCCGCGCTCGAGGGGCCGCAGGATCACCTGGCCGTAGTGCGCGCTAAACTCCGCAGCCGTCGCAATCTCACCGTGCAATGGGCCTCGCGCACGCCGCGCGTTTCACTGGTTGCGCCAAGAGGGGCCTTCTACGCATTTCCCAAGCTCGACATCCCGGAAGATGACAAGAGGTTTGTCACTGAGCTTCTAGAGCAGCAGCATGTGCTCTGCGTCCATGGCTCAGGCTTTGGACAGCGGCCCGGCACGCGGCACATGCGGATTGTCTTTTTGCCGCAGGAAGAGTTGCTCGAACAGGCATACGCGGGCATTACGGAATTCATCTCGCAACGCTACCGGGACTAACCGAGGAATCGGGCATTCCACCTGCCGATGGCGGGTGGAATTTTGCCCTCGTCGATTACGCTGCAACCTGCAAATACTCCGCCTGAACGCTCCCCGTTCGCTGAACGGCGGAGCTTCCCCTGCAATCAATGATAGATGCCGCGAATTCCATGGCATCCGCAAACCATTGTAAACATTACATCAATCGACACATTACACATTGCCATAGGGGTAATTAAATCATTTGATAGCCATTTAACCTCGAATTCACCATCCCATTCAGCAGAGGGCCTATCATAGGAAGTGATATGAGTGAAACTTTGATAAAGCAGTATCTGTTCGCCAGCGACTTCGACCAGACCTTGAGCTTCAACGACTCTGGCCTGGTCCTCACCGAACTCCTGGGCATCCCGGTTGAGGAATTCAAGGAGAAAGCGGCGGGTATGGCGCAGTTGAATCTCGTGCAGCAAGGCGCGGAACTCGCGTACCTTCTGCTGCACGATCCGGCGTTCAGCTCACGCGTCCGCCGCAAGCATCTGATTGAAACCGGCAAGCGCATTCCTCTCAAGGAAAACATCGAGCTTCTGTACCGCACCTTGCGTGAAGGCATCCCGGGTTATGAGTTCGACTTTTACGTTCTCTCGGCGGCGCCCGTGGAAATTGTGCAGTCGGCACTGGAGGGCATTGTGCCCGCCGACCACATCTACGGCACCGAGTTTCAGTACGGAGCGACGGGCGCAATCGAGCGGCTGATCCGCTGCACCGCCGGATATGGCAAGGTAACGCGCATCATGCAACTGCAGGCGGAGCATTCGATTGGGCTCGACCACGTTGTCTACGCGGGCGATGGCAGCTCCGATATGAATGCAATGCTGCACGTCAACGAGGGCGACGGGCTGACCATTGCTGTTTCGGAGTCGCGCTGCGTAACCCAGATTGCCAAACGCACCGTGCTCAGCGATAACGCGCTCAGCGTGCTGGTGCCGATCCTGGAAGAGGTGGCGCACTGGACGCAACCACAGATCCGACGCTTCTTTGAAAAGCAGGGCTTCCTGATGCAGGAGTGGGCGCGCATGAGAACCGACTTTGTTACGCTGCGCTCCACGTCCGCGCCTTCCCAGGTCGCGGTGACCGAGGAGGCGAAGTGATGTTGAGCTGGATTGGTTGGGTTGCAACGGCCTGCTTCGGCCTCTCGTACTTCTTCAAGAAACCGGCGACGCTCCGCCTGATACAGGCGGGCGCGGCGGTGCTGTGGATCAGCTATGGATTGCTGATCCATGCCATGCCCGTGGTTGCTGCCAACGTGATTGTGGCGGTTGCAGCGCTCTACTCCACGTTTGCGGGCGGCGCGCGGAAGAACGAAAGCGCTGCGTAAGAAACTAAAATCCCCGTCCCTGCCGAGAGAAGGTTGGGATGGGGGCCCTCAGCTTCATCTATTCAGTATTGAGATTTCCTGCCTGCGCTGTTCCCGGCTTCCGGGTTGTGCCATCCTGTTACGCATGAAGACCGACCGCTCTGCTCGCGTCCTGGCCATTGCGTTTGCGCTCATAGCCGCTGCCCTGCCCGGCTTTGCGCAAGAGGCTGCTCAACCATCTCAGCAACAACCTCCGCAGCAACCTCCACAACAATCCGACAGGCCAGTCTTACATCAACGCGCGCAGGAGCCACCTCCGAGCACCATCGCCGTAAAGGTGCAGGAGGTACATCTGCTCGCGATTGTCCGCGACAAGAAGGGGCAGCCTGTAAACACGCTGGACAAGAAGGATTTTGCGCTGGAGCAGGATGGACGCGCGCAGACAATCACGCAATTCGCGCATGAGAGCGACCTGCCGCTGACGCTGGGCGTGCTTGCGGATACCGGGCCGGGGCAACGGAAGGAACTGGCCGATGAGCGCAAGGCGGGCACCGAGTTCGTCAACCATCTGCTGCGCGAAGACAAGGACAAGGCGTTTGTGCTGCACTTCGACAAAGAGGTAGAGCTGCTGCAGGACGTGACGGCGTCGCATGACAAGCTGGCAAGAGGGATCGACGCGATCTCGGTGGGCGAGCAGCACAGCTCTGGCAGCGGTCGTAAACGCGATCAGGACGACTCGGGCCAACCACACTACTTCTTTGGCGGGAGCATGTTGTACGACGCGATTTTTCTTTCGTCCGATGAAGTGCTGAAGACGCTGAAGGGACGCAAGGCGGTGGTGCTGTTTTCCGACGGCGTGGACCGCGACAGCAGGACCGATCTGTCGCGCGCGATTGAATCCGCACAGAAGGCGGATACGCTTGTTTACTGCGTTTACGTGCCCTCGGAGCGCGAACAGGAGCAGGGCGGATATGGCAACGGCGGAGGACGGCACGGTGGTGGAGGCTATCCGGGCGGAGGTGGCGGATATCCGGGTGGAGGCGGAGGCTATCCAGGCGGTGGCGGCAGAGGGCGCAGACCGGAACCTCCACGCGAAAACAAAACCGATGGGAAGAAGATTCTGCAACAGATTGCGAGAGAGACCGGCGGAAGATATTTTGAGCTCTCGAAAAAGCTGACAGCGGCAGATATCTACAAGCAGATCGATGAAGAGTTGCGGCACCAATACAGCCTGAGCTACACGCCTGACAAGGCGGAATATGGCTATCACAAGCTGCATTTAAGCACTCACAACGGGGATTTGACGGTGCAGACGCGGGAAGGGTTCTACGCGGAGTGAGGCGGGAACGATTGGCTTTATAGATAATCGTTGCGGAAGCGATGTTTACTCTTTGGTCAATCGTTGAGGGAGGTTCGCAAGGATTGGCGAGTTGGTACTGGTTTTGAGAGGAAGTCAGGTACTCGTGAGGCAATCATGGCAATGACCTCGAAGAGTCGAGCGCAGGTTGAAATGCCTCTGAGTCTGCATGGGAGATTTGGACGGTGCTGGGGTCCCTCACTTCGTTCGGGATGACAACGCAGGAACGAGAGCAAAAACAAAAACAAAAGCAAAAGCAAAAGAGATGAGGCAAGAAACAAGCGCGGCCAGGTGGCCGCGCTTGTTTCTTGCGAGAGATGGTTGCGCGCTAGTTCGAACCGCCGGAGGCGGATCTTTCAAATCCGGATTGGTAGGGGGTGGAGATGGCAGCGCTCTCCGGATTGAGGAGATTCTGCTGAACGGGGCCGAGGCCGAGTTTGATCAGGGCGCGGGCGTCGGGGAGGATCCTGGTCTGCCAGTGGTTGTCACCCTGGAAGCGGATGAGAGCGTCACGGGTGGGCTGATCCCACTGACCGGTGGCTTCGCCATCAAGGTAGTGCTCGCGGATGAGGGCCTGCTGAATCTCAAGGGTGCGGGCCGCGTCGATGGCCTGCTGACCGCGGAATTTTGGTTTGGTGGCGGTGACGGTCTTGAGTTTGGCGCTGCGCCCGCGGCGGGAGGTGGTCACGACCGTGGCAGCCTTATGCGAAGCGGCTTTGGATGCGGGACTCAAATGGGCGATAGTCGCCGATGTTCGGGCCTTCACGGTGGTGGTGCTGGATTTGGTCCTGATGGCCGCCGCCAGCGGCGAGGTGGAAAGCAGCGCCGCGGATGCCAGCAAAACGGTGGTTCTTATTTTCTGCGATGAAAACATCAAAACACACCTCAATGAGGATGGACCAGTCCCGTGGGCATCAGGAGCCGACTGGCGCGGAAAGGCATTTGGAAGAGCATCCGCAGATTGCAGGTTCAGTCAAACTCCCGCACGCTGCCGGACACCTAGATAAGCTCGATGCCCGGCAGCGTCTTGGGGATGGCTATAGATTACTACGGCAGGGTGCCTCCTAAGAAGCTATTTGTTGCCTCACGGCCCTGTCCGGCCTGGCGGACTACGAAAACGACGTCCTGTCCCGACTTGAGTCCCGTTTCGATTTTGGCGAAGGAGTCGGGGTCAGAGACGGGCTGGCGGTTGATTTCGAGGACGACATCGCCACGGCCGAGTTGGACTGAATCGGCGAAGCTACCGGGTTTGACATCGATAATGAGAACACCCTGATTGGGCTGTAGGTTCAAGCGCTTGGCGGCGGCAACGGGGACCGCTTTGACGGTGACTCCAAGCTTGCCTTCCTTGGGCGCCTGCTCCTCGGCATCTTCTTCGGTGGTTCCAAGCTGCGCGCCGAAGATCTTCTGGCGGTCGGCGACGGCGATGGTAACATCCGCCTGCTTGCCGTTACGAAGGTAGCCGATCTTCAGTTTGTCTCCGGGATGGTGGATGCTGACTTCACCGACGAGTTCATCGCCGGTGTTGATGGCTTTTCCGCCGACGGAGACGATGGCATCCCCACTCCTGAGTCCAGCCTGCGCGGCAGGTCCACCCGGGGTGACATCCTGTACGACGACGCCTTTGCCTCCGCCATACATGCGTGTGACGGCAGGAGGGGGCTCAGCGCTGAAGGTGATGCCAATGGAGCCACGCTCGACCTTGTGGGCGGGCGAGACAAGCTGGTTGAAGACCTGGGCGATGGTGTTGGAGGGCATGGCGAATCCGACGCCCTGATAGCCGGAGCTTTCGGTGTAGATGGCGGTGTTGATGCCGATGACTTCGCTATCCATGTTGACGAGCGGACCACCGGAGTTGCCGGGGTTGATGGCTGCATCGGTCTGGATGAAGGACTGGAACTGGCGTCCGGGGACGATGTTGCGGCCCTTGGCGCTGACGATTCCGGCGGTGACGGTGGACTTGAGTCCGAAGGGGCTGCCGACGGCAAGAACCCAGTCACCGACCTGCATGCTGTCCGAGTTGCCGAGCTTGGCGTAGGGCAGCGGGTGGTTGACCTCGATCTTGATGACGGCGAGATCGGTTTCCTTGTCGGTGCCGATGACCTTGGCCGGGTAGCTGACGGAGGCAGGCTCACCCATGAGGCTGACGCGGATGCGGTCGGCTTTCTCGACAACGTGGAAGTTGGTGATGATGTATCCGTTGGCGCTGACGATGACGCCGGAGCCGAGGGACTGCGCGGTCATGTCTCCGCCGCCACCACCGGGAGCGCCGGGCGCGCCATCAGGAGTCTGGCCGAAGAAGCGGTCGAACCAATCCTGCATACCGCCATTGCCGCCGCCGTTGGGATCCTGATCTTCGTCAGGAGCATTGGGCTGCTGCTGCCCAGGGGGCATGCGGCGGAGGTGCTTGTGGGGATTCTTGACGGTGGACTCGGTATTGATGTTGACGACGGCAGGCTCGACGACCTTGGCGACACGGGCAAATTCGGTGTCGTGCTGGCGGACGGCAGGCACGCTCAACTGAGGCGCGTCGGCGGAGTCCACGGACTTGGCGCGAGCTGTGTAGGTGAGCACGGTGCCAATCAACAGCACCAGAGCCATGGTTACAGAGCCTACAAAAATCGGGGCGAAACGGTTTCTCTTGCTGGTTGTCATAGGATTCTGCGGCAATCCGCTTGCATCGTTCAGCGGTTCCATGTGCCCTCCGGCAAAGTGTGTCTTCGTGCGTAATCTTATCTCTTTTAGAAAGAGATGGGTAAGCTGGCCGGACATGGAAGATTCCAAGGCGGCTCAGGTTGGTTAGACGCTCTGGATGGGGAATTCGTCAACAAATATTGGGCAGGGTGGAGGTATCGGAACTAGGGAAAATAGCTGAGAGGGTCGCGGTGTTCCCCACATTCGCCAAAAGAGGGCGGATGTGGGCCACCTATCGGGCCATTGGTCAGCAACAGCCACAACTATGGCCTCGCATGGCGCGGCGAGCTTCAATGATGAGGATGGGAATTGCGGCCAAAGCGGCGAGGCAATCTGCCCACGCGATGTGGAAGGTGGCGTTGAGGATGAGTCCGGAAAGAGCGATGAGAGCGAGGTAGGCGCAAGTGGCGGACTGGATGGCGTCAGCGGCAAGCGCGTTGTTGTGGGTTTGGCGCGCGAGGATGCGCTTTTGCCACGCGAGCACCGGCATGACGACCAAGGCCGCGATGGTGATGGCAATTCCGAGAGGGCTGGCTTTGGGGTGGACCTTTCCGGCGAGGGCAAGGATGGAAGAGAGGGCAACAATCGCTGCAAGGATGAAGAGAAGCCCTCCGGCGGCATTGTTGATGTGGCGCTGGCTGAAGCGGAGACGGGGAGCGAGGGCCACGACAACGAGGGAGGCGGAGAGGAGTTCGACAAAACTGTCAGCCCCGAAGGCTAGCAGCACGGGGCTATGGGCTTGGGCGGCGGAGAAGAGCGAGACGGCGCACTCGATGAGCATCCAGACGAGAGTGAGTGTCTGGAGGAAGATGAGGCGGCTTTGCGAAGGCGGGTTGGCGGGGAGAGTGGTCATGTGACTATGGCTGTTCTATCCGATGCAACTGAAACGTGCTGTGATTCGGGATGCGCGAAAAGGAGCCAGCCGCAGGGGGCTAAGGCAGGAACTCCTAGTTGCCAACAGTCTGCTTCCCAGGTTATCGCCCAAAAGAAGGGCGCGAACCTGGGGCACCCGGCTGAGAGGGGCAGGCTGTTCTCCACATTCGCCAAAAGAGGGCGGATGTGGGGCACCTGCTTGCGAGGTTAGCTGGCTTCTTCGGCGAGTTCTTCTTCGGGCTTCTGGACGTGGCCGAGGAGTTCGCTGGCGAGGACTCCGGCGAGGATGAGGGCGGCTCCAAGGAAGGCGCGGGAGCCGAGGCGCTCGCCGATGAGGACGTAGGAAGTGAGTCCGGCGAAGACCGGTTCGAGGGCGAAGATAAGGGCGGTATGGGTGGGCGGAGTGAAGCGCTGCGCCCAGGCCTGGACGATGAAGCAGGCGACCGTTCCGAGGAGGGCGGTGACGGCCAAGGCGGCGATCATGGCGGGGGTGAAGCGGATGAAGCCGTGGCGGTCCGCGATGGGGATGGAGACGATCATCCAGAGGGCGCAGACGGAGATTTCAATGGGGACAAGGTGGGCGAAGTCGTAGTGCTGGGCGCTGCGTCCGAGGATGATGATCTGGAAGGCGAAGGCGACGGCACAGCCGAGGGTGAGCAGGTCTCCGCGATTGAGGGATGCGAGGGAGAGTCCCTGGTTGGGCGGGACGCAGAGAAGGTAGAGGCCGACAAAGGCGGCGGCGACTCCGGCGATGGTGTAGCGGTTGACGTGGCGTCGCCAGAAGACAGCAAGCAGAAGCGGCACGAGGACGACGCAGAGTCCGGTGAGGAAGGCCGACTTGGAAGCCGAGGTGTAGAGGAGGCCGGCGGTTTGGAATTCATAGCCGAGCCACATGAGGGTTCCAATTTCAAAGCCTGCGCGGAGAGCTCCGATGGGGAGGCGGCGTAGCTGGCGGAAGAAGATGGCGCAGAGGACGACGGAGGCAAAGACCATGCGCACGGCATTGAAGACAAGCGGAGTGGCATCGGCAAGGGCGTTCTTGATGACGATGAAGGTTGCGCCCCAGACAAAGGTGGCGGCGAGCAGGAGAAGATGAGCCTTGAGGGAACGCGACATCAGGCAGACTCCTGGGAGGATTCCCCGGAAGGCGGCAGTCCTGTGAGGAGAAGGATGAGCAGGGTGAGGCGCTTGAGAGCCTGCTCGCGTCCGGCGGGATCGTACCACTCGTGGACGGTATGGGCTCCGCCGCCGGTGCCTCCGGCACCGAGGGTTACGGCTTCAAGGCCGAGAGAGAGCGGGATGTTGGCGTCAGTAGAGGCGCGGAGAAGATCAGAGCGGATGCCGAGCTGGGCATCCACGGCGCGGATGGCGGCGAGGAGGTGCGAGTCAGCGGAGAGCTCTCCGGCGGGACGCTCGCCGACCATGGCGATGGAGTGAGTGAGGCGCGGTCGGGACTGCGGCGCGGGCGACTCGGTTTCAACACAGGCCTGAACGACGGCGCGGCGGAGTTGCTGCTCAAGCTCTTCAAGGCGGCGGGGATCAGAGGAGCGGAAGTCGACCTTGAGGACGGCGCGCGCGGGAATGGTGTTGACGGAGGTGCCGCCTTCGATGGTTCCAACGTTGAGAGTGGTGCGGGGATTGACCGGCAAGGGAATGCGAAAGAGCGCATTGACGACGAGGGCGGCGGCAACGATGGGATTGGGCGTGCCGTGATCGCTCCAGGAATGGCCTCCGGGGCCGGAGATGACGACCTCAAAGCGGCGGCTGCCGAGCGCCTGGGTGATGATGTTGTCCGTGCCTGCCCCATCGAGGGCGATGAGGAGCGCGATGGAGGGCGCGGGTGAGGGATCGGGGATGGGTGCAGTGAGGCGCTCGCGATAGAGGTGGCGGACGCCGCGCAGATTGCCTTCCCCCTCTTCGCCGGTGTTGGCGACGAAGAGCAGCGGTAGAGATGTGACGATGGCAGCGGCGTGAAAGGCCGAGGCGAGGGCCCAGAGAGCGGTGAGTCCGGAGCCGTTGTCACTGATGCCGGGGCCGAGGAGGCGGGCCTGGTCGCGGCGGACATCGAGGGGAGTGGCGGCGGGAAAGACGGTATCGAGATGGGCGCTGATGGCAATGGCCGGGATGTCTGGGCGTTCCCCAGGCTGGAGGCCGGGACGAGCGGCTAGAAGGTTTCCTGCGGCATCGGTGGAGGTGGCAAGGCCGAGGGGCTGGAGACGCTCGCGGAGCCAGGCGGCGCGGGCCTGCTCGGCAAACGAGGGCGCGGGGACCGCAGTGATGGCGAGCTGGAAGTCTGCGATGTCGCGCTCGTGGCGGGAAAACCAGTCGAAGATGCGATGGACGCGCGGATCGGCGGAGAGTCGATCGACCTCCTGAGCGAGCGCACCGGCCTGGGTGCGCTCGGACTTCCAACGAGTCCAGGCATGAAAAGGCATTTCAGAAATGATGGTACACGAGGCCGCCGGGGGATTCGGCAAAAGAAAGCAGGATGTGAGGCGCTACGAGGGAGGGCGTAACCGGTTTGATCCCCTGTGGTTACCACTTGGGGCAGAGCAGTAGTACACTTTCGCGATTCCACTCTTTTCGCTACGACTTTCCGCTACGCCCCGCGAGGATAGGGATCGCGATGCGCGAATCAACGGGAGCGGTAGATTGATCGCCATTTTCAAGGGAGCAAGTTTGGACAATCAGGGCCAACATCGCCGTCACGACCCCCGCTACCGCTGCTCAGGCGCGGTGGAGATATCCCAGCACGGGAAGCGCTGGGGCTGGGGAAGGATCAACGAAATAAGTCACGGCGGTTGCTACATCGAAATAGAACATCCGTTGCCCGCCGGGACTGAACTCCAGCTTCGATTCACCATTGCCGATTGCGAGTTGGAGATTGGCGCGAAGGTAGCATCAGCCGACCCGACGATTGGGATGGGAATGGAGTTCATGGCTGTGTCCGAAGAGCAAGAAGTGAAGCTGGTAGAGATCCTTGGAAAAGTTGCGGTTGATAACGCGCCGCCCGAAGTGGAAGAACACCCACAACCAGCGCGTTCGACGGTCCGGATCACGCCAGCGGCAGCACCGGCCATTCTGGCGAAGATCATAAAACACATGAACGAGAAAGGGGTTTTAACGAGGCAAGAGCTTGCGGAGATTGTGAAATCCAGCATCTCAGTATGAGAGGAGCGTTTGTCCGGTGGTTACCCATGGGCTGGAATCCGGCAGGTCGCGCAGCGACGTTCGTGCCCTGTTGGTTACCTCCCGGCCTCCCTCTTCTCTTGACGGCAATACAGGCGTTCCTACAAGATCAACGCGCAGAGTTTGGCCGAGCTGACTCATGGAAGCTGCGGTTGCAGATCCGTTACAGAACATTTCCGGACGAGCTTCTCAAGGTTTGAGTGGAATTGCCGAGGATTACGGTATGCGTAAGCAGAATGGATTTTCGCTCATTGAACTTCTCATCGTGGTGGCGATTATCCTGGTCATCGCGGCGATTGCCATTCCGAACTTTCTGCGCTCGCGCATGATGGCCAATGAGGCGTCGGCCGTGTCTTCGCTGCGCAACATTAACACGGCCCAAGTGTCCTATGCGTCGACCTATCCGACACAGGGCTTCGCCTCTGACCTGAATACGCTTGGACCCGGTTCGTCCGGAGGCAGCGGCCCGTCAAGTTCAACCAACGCACTGCTGCTGGACGTTGTTCTGGGCTGCCCGGCGGGCGTGGGCACGGCTTCCTGCACGAAGAGCGGGTACCTGTTCAGCATCGTGGCGGGCGCGGGACCTACCGTCAATACCTACGTGTCCTTCGCAAATCCGACCGCCCTGGGACAGACTGGCAATCGTTATTTCCGCAGCGATAACTCCGGTTTGATCCGTTACAACAGTACGGCGATCGCCACCTCAAACGACCAGCCGCTACAGTAGGCAAAGTTCATATGCAGATGAAGAGCGCAGTTGACTACTCCTATCTGAGTTCTCCGATATAATTTCTCCCGAACACTGCTGGATGCCCTGGAAACACGACTGTCACGCGCCTCAACGGGGAGAGTAAATCCCCGGCAGCTGGCGCTGTTGGTCACGCGCAACAAGCTTATGTTCCTAAACGGCTATCCAGGGCAGGCGATTCCCGACCGAGGAAGCGCGGAAGAAAGAAACAGGCCCGAGACAGACAGGATGAAAAAAAACGAGTAAGGTTAGCTGAACATTTCCGAGGATGTTGATGAGAATTCTGGTAGTTGAAGATTCGGCCGTTTACAGACACCTGCTGAGCACGCAACTGGCTGAGTGGGGGTTTCCGGCAGAGACTACGCCGGATGCGGAGAGCGCTCTTCCGATCATTGCAGCGGCAGAAGTTCCAATGGTGCTTCTGGTGGATTGGGAGCTTCCGGGGATGAGCGGATTGCAGCTTTTGTGCGAATTGCGGAAGCTACACCTCAAGCACTACGTCTATGCGTTGGTTCTCACCGCGCGGAGCGGTAAGGACGATGTCGCGGAGGCTCTGAATGCCGGGGCTGACGACTATCTTGTGAAGCCTTTCCATGAGCAAGAGTTCCAGGCCCGCATCCGTGTTGCAACCCGGCTCCTGGCGGTGCATGAAGAACTGATCGTTGCGAATGAACGATTGGAATGCCTGGCGGCTCAGGATCCTTTGACCGAACTCTTCAACCGTCGCGCCCTGATGAGCGCACTGAACCGTGAACGCATGAGAGCGCAAAGGAAACAATACCCTCTCACCCTGGTGATGTGCGACATCGACAAATTCAAAGAGGTGAATGACGCCCACGGCCATGGGACCGGCGATGAGGTTCTGAAATTTGTGGCGCGAGATCTGAAACAATCCTGCCGCGGTTCGGACTTTGTGGCACGAATCGGCGGCGACGAATTTCTGGTTGTACTTCCCGATTCGGATGCGGGCGGAGGAGTTGCTCTGGTGACGCGCGTTCAAGAACGACTTCGAGAACGGAATGCGGTACTCCCGGTTCAAGTCTCTTTGAGTTTTGGAATCGCCGTGATTGACACCAAGCAATCAGAATACGTTGCGCTGGCGAAGGCCGACGCGGCTTTATACGAGGCGAAACACGAGGGGCGAGACCGATACTACATTGCTAAACCCGGCGAAAATGATGAAGCCAGCAGTTCAAGCCATACAAACTGAGAATTAGTTCCGTGCTCTGACAGCCGCTGGCGCTGAAACACTCGCTGCTGTTCACAAATGCCAAGAATGCTCTTGCGGAAGCGATGGCATTTTCGTGGGGATCATTCAGAAGCGCTGAATGGTTGTGACACTGAGTTCATCTGCGAGTCACGGTAGTTTCCCTTCTTCTTCGTATTCCATACATCCTAAGCGATGAGCACTGAATCCAACGTGCTTACCGGGACAGATAGGACAGTACGATCCCGGCGGGGCCATTGGATGTCATCAACTTGCGCTACTCCGGCACTTTCGTTCCAGGCACGCGCATCGACGTTCTTCTGCGAACATTGCAGCAGCCCTGCGCGATTTCTGAATCCGACCCGTGCCGCTGAAGTCGCGGCGGTAAGCCGCTCCACGATCTACTACTGGATGGATCGCGGATGGATACACTGGCGGCATCTGCCAAGCGGAAGACGCGTGGTGTGCGTTGCATCGCTGAGCCGCTCTGGAGCGAGAACGGCTTGACGCCGTGCAGCGGCTCCCACTTGCTGCCGCAAGAGAATAAGCTGCGCTATAACTTTTCCTGATAGCCAGGTGAGGCATCGACTGATAGCCTCGCGACCCGCATAAACACTACCTTCTCCTGATCAACTCCTTCGACCACCATCTGCGCTCCCACTATGCGCGCAATGGATGACACGCGGAGACGAACGCGTTATCAAAACATGGCATGGAAGTCTTACAGACTACATTCTCATCCTGAGCACATACCTACCAATCATGCCCATGCCAGATGAAGCAGTGCGCTCTTGAATGGGTGCTGTACTCTGCACAATCGGACACTCTGCTACACATTGAGACACTCCCATTCTTTGGACGACAACGTGCAATATCCGCAGTGATTGCAGTGGCTTTGAGATCGGTTGTATCCGAAACACACATCGACCTGCTCGTCTCTGTACAGGCAATGCGGAGTGAGAGCAAGCGGGTACATTGCCGTTTGAGGAGTGCATCGCTATGAATGTCAGCAAACTCGATCAGCCTGTTAGTTTCTTATTCCTCGATGATGGACCGGGGATGACGGATCAACCAGCGAACGAACGGATTGTGCGAACAACGATTCTGATCAGCGTGTTTTGGATGGCGGCGCTGGCTGTATTCGGCGTCTGCGTGATTGGGGCAGTGTCCGCGATGGCCGCCCCGTAGAACAGCCGCTTACGATGGGCCGGACCAGGTGCCGGCCCTGCCTTCAGAAAATGGAGGCCGAGATTGCGATTCACTTGAGCACCTAGACAAATCCGTGGGCTTTGGGGGGCGACAAAATGGAACTGGCGTTCTTATCCGCAATCGTTGGTACATTCACATTCCTGTGGATGATCATTCACTGCGTAGCCGCGATACGCTGGCCGGAGACGAAGAAGGCGCACAGTGGCGAGCCATCCCACGTCGTTGTTACTGAACGGCGAATTCCGGAAAACATGGGGAGCGCTTCCATCGCGCCGATGTGAGCCGGAGCTCGTACTCATGGGCAAGACTTGAAGCGCGGCTGAGAAGATGATGTTGCCGGATAGGCGAGAACTGAATCAGAGTGCTCCCATGGCCTCGTCAATGTCTCGCAGTTCGGCACTGATCCGGTTGCACTCGTCAGTCGCCTCGCTCAACTCTTGCTCTGCGGCCTGAACTTCAGAAGGCAACGGCTTGGGGAATCCGGGCGTGCGCAAGGCTGCCGCGGCCATTGTCATACGGTCTTCCGCTTCCCGCCGCCTGGTTTCCGAGCCCTCCGGGCCACTCTGCTGGTTTATTAACTCTTGTCTTCGTTGCAGCAGTTCCTTGCGCCGTTGATCATCCATGCAGCCAGTGTGCCTGCCTCCGGTGGATTCGTCAACAATCACCAGTTCCTGCATCGCCCTCGAAGCATAGCCTCGTCATGAATCATCACAGCGGCTCACAGGAGAACACTGCAAGCGGGAGAAGAATCCCAGCGCCGCCAAAACGTGATATTCATCTGAAGAGAGGATGCACCGATGGCGCTAGAGGAAATCTCAACCGCAGCAGATACCCGGCAGCGCATTCTTGCGATTGTGGGAGCCTCGTCCGGCAATCTGGTGGAGTGGTTTGATTTTTATGTCTATGCATTTTGCGCGATTTACTTTGCATCGGCTTTTTTTCCGAGCGGCAATCAAACAATCCAATTATTGAAAACTGCGGGCGTGTTTGCGGCAGGTTTTCTGATGCGTCCTATCGGCGGCTGGGTTTTCGGCCGACTGGCAGATAAGCGCGGACGGAAGACGGCGATGATGACGTCGGTGCTGATGATGTGCGCTGGCTCCCTGCTGATCGCATTTCTTCCTACGTATGCCGTGATTGGAGCGGCGGCACCAGCATTACTGCTGTTCGCACGCTTGCTGCAAGGCTTGTCAGTGGGCGGTGAATACGGCACCAGCGCGACGTATATGAGCGAAGTTGCGCTCAAGGGGCGACGCGGGTTCTTTGCTTCATTCCAGTATGTGACCTTGATTGGCGGTCAGTTGCTGGCGGTACTGGTGCTGGTGGTTCTACAGCAATTGCTGACCCCGGCGCAGCTCAAGGAATGGGGCTGGCGAATTCCATTCGTGCTGGGCGCATGCGCCGCCGTGGTGGCGCGGTACTTGCGCCGATCACTGAATGAAACATCGACCGATGATTCTCGCAAGAACAAGGATGCCGGGACCATTGCGGGGCTGTTGAAGCACAAGCGGGCGTTCATGACAGTGATTGGCTTCACGGCCGGCGGCTCGTTGATTTTCTATACCTTCACCACCTATATGCAAAAGTACCTGGTCAACACCGCACATATGAGCGCCGCGATGGCAAACGCGGTGATGACCTGCGCACTGCTTGTGTATATGCTGATGCAGCCGCTGTTTGGCGCGCTCTCCGACAGAATCGGCCGCCGCACCTCGATGATATGGTTTGGCGCGTTGGCGACACTGAGCACGGTCCCCATTCTTCATGCACTGGCCGGTATCACAAACCCGTACGCGGCCTTTGCACTGGTGTTCGTGGCGTTGGCGGTGATCAGTCTGTACACGTCGATCGGTGGTTTGATCAAGGCGGAGATGTTTCCGCTGGAAGTGCGTGCGCTGGCTGTCGGTTTGTCCTACGCACTGGCGAATGCGATCTTCGGCGGTTCGGCTGAATTCGTTGCCCTGGAACTGAAATCAATCGGCAAGGAATCGATCTTCTATTGGTACGTTACGGCCATGTGCGCAATTGCAATGATTGTCGCGATTCGCATGCCCGACCCAAGCAAGGAGGGTTATCTGCGCGATGATCCTTTTGTGGCCAGTATGGATCGCACGGAATAGCTGAGTTTCCGTTGTGATGCGGCGATATGGAGCGCAATGGGAACCGTCTGCTAGCGAATCAGAAGACACAGGATGAGGAACGCAAGCACAACTGCAATGCCGAGTTGCCACCCGAAGTGCGCCGGTGGGCGGGCAACTCTACTGCGCGACGTTCCGCCGCGCTGACGACCGGGCAGGTTTGACGGGAAGCCGCACTGGGTGCAGAACGGGGCGTTCGGCAAGGGACTACCGCAAATTGGACACTGGGCGGACACATTGCAGATGGTAGCAGGTCCAGTATCATGGACGAGATTGGCGGCAGGCATTCTGCCGCACCACGGTCCTATTGATTCAACGCAAGGGAGGTATCCGCCATGCATCACATTCTCTTCTACGATGTAGTGGACGACTATGTGGAGAGACGAGCGCAGTTCCGCGCGGTGCATTTGAAACTTGCCAGGGAAGCGCATGAGCGCGGAGAGCTTTTTCTTGCTGGCGCACTGGCAGACCCGGCGGACGGGGCGGTATTTGTCTTCCGAGGGGAGTCACCGGAGCCAGCCGAGAAGTTCGCCAAGGCCGATCCCTACGTTCAGAATGGCCTGGTGAAGGCGTGGCGGGTGCGGAAGTGGACGACCGTCATCGGAGACGACTCATCCGGGATAACGGCAAAATAGAGGACGGCTGCACTGTGCTGATGCTAGGCAATTTGGTTAAGACCGTGACGAAAAAACGCAGCGTGAGCTTCGCTGTCACGCTTCGCCACCTCGGCGCGTTCGGATTGTTCTCGCTGGCCATTCTGGATAGCCTGCCGTTCCCAACCTTTGGTGGCCCTGACATCCTGATTGCCATTCTTGCCGCTCGTCACCACTCTCCATGGTACGAGTACGCAGCGGCTGCGTCGGCAGGTTCGTTGATTGGAGCCTTCATCACCTTCAGGCTGTCACGTCATGCAGGCGTTACCTATCTGAACAAGCACTTTGGAAGCGGCCGCGTGCCGCGATTGTTGAAGCTGTTTGAGACTTGGGGGACTGGAGCCCTTGCCATTTCTACTGCCGTGCCATTCCCTACGCCGACGAGCTTCTTGTTTGCGGCGGCAGGCGTCTCGAAGTACGACACGAGGAAATTCTTAATTGTGGTTGGACTCTGCCGGGCGGCGCGCTATTCGCTGATTGCCATTCTTGCCGAACATTTTGGACGGCACTTTGTTCGCGCGTTGCGGAATCCAAGCCAGTACTGGGGCTGGCTGTTGTTGTTCGCCGCCATCATTGCCGGCATCGCCGCCGGCGGAATCGTACTCAACAAGCGGCTGGCGATCTCCGCCGCCGATTGAGGAGGAGATCAACATGGTGGATTGGTTCGCAGCGGCGGGAATCATTGGCGGCGGCTATCGACCGGAGCTTAGACGTTCTCCACAGGAGGCGTGACTGTATCTTCCGGCGTGACCAGGAATTGCTCCGCACCGGCGATGCGCATGAGAGCGTCATTTGTGGTGTCCTCAATGCGAGTATTGCTTTTGTGAAGTAAGCGAACAGCTTTGAACGCTTCATGGCACAACACAAAACGATTCTTCGTTTGTAACGCTTCAAAAACGATATCCGAACGCATGGTTGATACCTTCCGTTGTACAGGCTAAGAGGTAGCGTGGCGTGATGGCCTTGCCAAGATGGCGCAAAAGCCGCAGTCGCAAAACTCAAACAATGGCTCTGAAGTCGAACAGCGCAGCAGGTGGGAAATTGATGCAGGTCAACGCACGGGACGCATCCCTCTATGCTTAGAGTACTCGGACACCGCGCCCGCAGCAAGGACGTGGGTCACAAACACAAAATATCATTGGTCAGACAAGCTAGGCGTTTGCGGAATTCGCGACCCGTTTACCCGCCATCCCGCTTCCACAGGCGGAACCACGGATCGCTCGCATACTTCTCATCGTGCTCTCGATTCGCGGCCTTCCAATCGGGCATCTTGAGCGGCCTGTGGTCCGGCAGCGACAGAATGTGCTCCAGCAGCTCGATTTCGGCAATGGTTCTTTCGGTGTCCATGACGTTTGAATATCTGATGCACCGCATTCTGTCATGGATTCCCTGCCGTGCCAATTCCTTCCGCATAATTCTTAAACCTTAGAAACTGAGGGCCTGACACTTTTGGCGGTGAGTACACAACATCCGCATTCGCATCCAACTGACTTCAAGCAAAGTGGGGCATTTCCCCGGAGAGAGCGGGATGCAATGACTACCAGGAAAGTGTTGGATGCGCGTGTTGCTGGCACGAAAGGTGAATTTCCTCAACATCCCCGTGTCGCGCCGCTGACGGTGAAAAGTGTTCTTAAGAATCATCCACCGGCACCGCAGTGCCTTCGTGCGGACGACACGGTGCGGGCCGCGTTGAAGATTATGGCGGAACACGATATTGGAGCAGTTCCGGTAATGGATGGCGTTCGATTGATCGGAATCTTTTCCGAACGCGACTATGCGCGCTGCTCCACTTGGGCTGCACAGCCGGGAATGACCACGCCGCTCCGTGAGGTGATGACGGCGTGTACACTCTTTGCCAACCTCACCGATTCAGTGCAGGAATGCTTGCGTTTGATGCTGGAAAACCGAGCGCGCTATCTTCCAATTCAAGAGGAGGGAAATTTGATTGCACTGTTGTCAATCGACGATCTCCTCGGCGGAATGGTCGCGTACCTTGAGAGAGTCTTCAAAGAAAACGAGTTAGACCGGCAGATTGTTTCTCTTCGCGGAACCTATAGTTGCTGAGCGATTTTCCGGAGCCGTGCGTGTCCGTCTCTTGGACGGCGCTGTGAGCTAACCAGCACTTTAGCGATTCGTTCCAGCCAGCGCGAACTTTGATCCGCTCAGCCGACGGGTTTCTTCGACGTGCTCCTCGAGGACGAAGCGGTCCATGGACTCCAGCAACATGCGGGCCATCCTCGACATCTGCTCGGCGGAGGCAGCCAGCTCGGTGGAACTGGAAGATGAGCGCTGCACCAGTTCCCGCATCCGTTCCATGGCGCGGACGACGGCTTGCGCGCCACCAGCCTGCTCCTCCACGGAAGAGGTGATCTCGTGCGTGATCTCGTTCAGTTGCGTGGTGGCCTTGGCGATCTGCGACGATCCGCGCGACTGCTCATTGGTGGCGGCTCCGATCTCCTGCGAGAACCTGAAGACCTCAGTGACCACATTGGAGATCTTCGACAAGGCGAGACTCAGATCGTTGCCCAAGGTCAGCCCCTCGTTGACGATCAACGTGCTCTTTTCCATGTTATCCACGGCCTTGCGGGCTTCGCTTTGAATGCTGCTGATGAGTTCGCTGATCTCCTTGGTGGAGGTGGCGGACTTCTCAGCTAACTTGCGAACCTCATCGGCAACGACGGCGAAGCCGAGGCCGTGTTCTCCGGCGCGGGCGGCTTCAATCGCGGCGTTGAGGGCGAGGAGGTTCGTCTGCTCAGAGATATCGTCGATGACCTCGATAATTTTGCCGATATTGGCAACGCGCTCACCGAGGGTACTGATGATGGTAGCCGAAGAGCCAATGGAGCCGTTGATGCGGTTGAGGCCCTCGGTGGTCTTCTGCATGGTTCCAATGCCGCTCTGCACTTCGTCACGGGAGCGGCTGGAAATATCGAGCAACACCTTTGCGGAATCTGCCACGCGCTGGATGCTGGCGACCATTTCATCGATGGAGGCAGAGGTCTGACTGACGCTGGAGGCCTGCATCTGGGTGTTCTTTACCATGTTCTGCACGTTGATACTCATCTCGTGCATGGTGCTGGTAACTTCATCGATGGCGGAAGAAGCCTGGATGCTAACCTTGGCGGAATCTTCAGAAGCGCAGGCAACCTGGTCCGAGCCGCTAGCCACCTGAGTTGCACTTTGGCGCACGTTATGCACCAGGCCTCCCAGGCCTTCCGTCATGCGTGCAAAAGCGTGGCCAAGAATATCGTTCTCAGAGCGGGGGGCTACATCACAGGAAAGGTCGCCACCGGCAATTCCTTCAGAGACGGTAGCCATCTCCTTGAGATACCCGATCATGCCATTGAAGGAACGCGCCAGATCGCCGAGTTCGTCCCCGCGGTCGATGTCAATCTTTTGTTCCAGATCGCCTGAATCACTGATGGCCCGCGCCACGGTGATCAACTCGTTCAGGGGGTCGGTGATTGTCCTGCGCATCCGGGTCACGACGAGCAAAGCCACGAGCCAGGATAGGATCAGAACCCCAGCCACGATGACGGCATAACTGCGATAACGCTGTTTCACCTCAGCCGTATCAGACTGGATACAGACCGAACCGATCTGCTCGCCGGCGAGTGTCATCGGCAGATATTGCACGAGATGATCGGAGTCGGAATAGGTTCCCGGATTCCGGAATGGCAGAAGCTCCGAATTGCTTGCGCCTTTGGGATAGTAGGAAACGAAGGGTTTTCCCTGCTTGTCATAGATGCAGGCGGCAGTAATGTGCGGCTCTGCCTTGAGCGAGGCGAGCATTTCGGTAGCAGCGGCCTGATCGCCGAAGCTGAGGGCGGCCTTGCTGTTATCGGCAATGATCTGAACCAGGGTTGAGAGGTGCTCGGCGGTAGCCTGTTTCGCGGTGACGACGTCGTATCCCAGCAGAACCGCGCACACCAAAAGGAGCGCCGCACTGCTAGCCGCCATCATCATGATCATCAGCTTCCGGCCAATCGACCAGTTGCGGAACTTCATGAGCCCGCCCTCCCCCTAGTTGCTATCTGCGACAATTGCTGCCAGTGAGAGCAGCCTGGAACTTATTTGAAGGTGCGCCCGCTCCGCCGCATGGGGATTCACCTCAAAGCGTATCCGGCCCTCATTGAGCATCAAGTTGACGACTCCTCCGCGCTGGCCAAACCCGTCAGACTCTCCCACGGTGAGCACGTTGGTGCCACGAAGGCGATCCAGCACGGCTGGCGCGTTCTTGCGCTCAGAGGCACCAAGAAAGATTACATTACACCCCTTGAAATCGCCATCATGGCCCATGTGCCGGATGACGATTCTCCTGCCGTTGATGGGTTTGCCGTAGGCCAGGCGTTGCAGCGAGTCGCCGGTTGAATCGGCGCCAATAAAGCCGATCACCAGGTCACCGGTTGCGTCACTCGGCCACTGGACAAAGTTCAAGAGCTTGAAGATGAAAGCTGCCTTCGCGTCGTGTTCTTCTACGTTTTGCGCTTGCGCAAGGGTTGTGATTCCACCCGCAGAGATCAGCGCAATAACGCCGACCGCGACCAGGAACCAGCCCATGAGCCCGCCACAAACCCTGCGGAGGTTGCCAGGAATGCCCTTATTCGTATGTATGCACCAAAAATTTCGGACTCGCATAAGGATCACCGGATCAATGCGTTTCTACTGATGAGTGCGCGTTTGAATGATTTTGATCTTTATCTTTATCGCCACCGCGTTCGCCCGAGGTCCAAGTCAACTTCAGGCGGAAGGTTCGCCGGTCATCGGCCAACAGCGAAGTCGCGGGCACGTCGTGGGTTTGTTCGAAGTACCCGATTGTCGTCTCGCTCATTGATCGTCCGACCAGGTTGTAAGCGCCTCCGGAGAGAGAGAATCCCCGCCACGGACGGCTGGAGATGCTGACGTTCATAAGCACGGGAGGCGCTGAGTAGCCAACAGAGGGCCATTGGGTGAGACTTCTACTCATGTATTGAGCCTCGAGAGCAGGCGTCAGAGCACGGTTGAAGAGCGGAGCCGCGATGTTCAGCTTGGCGAGATGCTTTGGTGAATCCGGCAAGAAGTTGCCCGGCACGTCATTGCGAGCATCCTGATAGGTATAACTCAGGCGCGCTTCAATCCCCGAAGGAAGTTTGCCCATCAACTGCAATTCCGCTCCCTTGGCGGAGGCTTTGGAGTTGGAGAACGTGGTGTTGTCGATGCCGTTGACGTCCACTGTCTGTTCCTGGATGTAGCTTCCGATGTGGTTGTAGAATCCGGCGGCGGTGACGGTGAGACGCTGGCCGAATCGCTGATCCCAGACACCCTCGAAGGTCCGAATGGTCTCCGGTCGGAGGTTGGGAGACGGCTGGCTTGCCATTCCGGCAAAGTACAGCTCGGAAAAACTGGGCACCCGGTAAGCGGTGCCATACAGGAACTTCAAGGTAGTAGCCTTTTTCGGAGAGTAAATCAGCGCGGCGCGCGGACTGGTGGTGTTCCCGAAAAGGTAGTTGTAACGATCATTGCGCACGCCGGCGTTGAGGATCAATTTTGGATTGAAGCGAACTTCGCCTTCGCCGTACAGCCCCCAGATGGCCGAGCTGCGGTTGTAGTTCACATACGACTCAGATGTGGTGGGAATGTCGTAGACAATGTGGTCGCTCTGTGCCTGACGGAAGTTGTCGCGGTACTCGGTGCCCACGGTCAGGCGGTACTTATCAAGGAAACGCTTGGTGAGCTTTACATCCACACCGGCGCGATCGCCATGAGCGGTATCGTAGTCATAGAGCGTGCCGTGGCATCTGGATTCGGTGCAACCACGAAGGTCATTGGACTTGCCGTGGGACTCGTAGGTGTCGTAGTAGGTGCGCGCGCTAAACTGCACGCCCTTCCAAGCGCGATGATCGTACTGCAGATCGACGTATCCGCGGAAGGTTGTGGTATTGGTAGCAGTCTGATGGCAACTGCCGCACCATTGCGCCGAGGGGGGCACCCTCTGCTCTGCCGCCGATGCGGCGGCCTGCAGGGTGAAGCCGTGGCTGGCGACCATTGCGAAGGCGCGACGAGTCTGATCGTGGGTGCCGGAGGCGCCGCCTGGATTTTCTATGCTGTCCAAGTGGCTGGGAGCGGCGGTATCCCAATAGGTTGCCGAAAACATGGCCTGGGTGCCGTTCCGGTCGAGACCGTAAGTGGCAGTTTCCTTGTAGGTTCCTAGGCTGCCAGCCTCCGCGGAGACCATTGTGCCCTGACTCTTTCCCGTCCGGGTGATGACGTTGACGACGCCAAAAAAGGCGTCTGCACCATAGAGCGACGCACTTGGGCCTCGCACCACTTCGATGCGATCCACAAGGTCCATATCGACCGGGAAGTCGTTTTCAACGGGAGCCGAATCATCGACATTGTTATTGATGGCATGGCCGTTCACCAGATAGAGAATGCGGCCATTGGAATCTCCTGGAGGGGCAAATCCGCGAACACCGATCGTGCTGTAGCTGCCGTGATTCTGAACGTAGAATCCATTCAGGCTGCGCAGTGCCTCCTGAACGGTACGGTAACCGTACTTGCGGATTTCGTCCCCGGTGATCACGCTGATGGAGGAGGGCGCTTCGACCGCCTTCTGCTCATACTTGGAGGCACTGTAAACCTTTACATTGAGCAATTCCTCAAGGCTGAGGGCATCTGCGTCAGCAGGCTGCTGAGCGTAGACGGAACCCGTAACTGCCAGGAAGAGCGATATAGCGATCGATACTAGCCAAACACGTCGAGACAAAAGATAAGGACTGGAGCAGCGCATAGATCCCGCCTGTTCCGATTGGGCATGAGGCCCAGGAATGAAGAGATGTAAAACAGGCAGCAGAGTACGTCCGTATGGAACTTTCTAGCAAGTTACTAATGTAATTGCGAACCAAAGTGGAAACTGCCCACGGCCTCAAGCAGGCCGTGGGCAGAGGATATTTGCGAGCGCAGAGCGCGCGAAGAGCTACCGCGAAACGGGGCCAGACCGCGTGAGCGAGCGGAGTAACTTCACTTCAGAATTCCCTTGGCAGCCTCAGCTATTGTTCTTGGCAGGGGACTTCGATGAGGGCTTCCCGTTCTGGACTGGCCGACTCACCCGCTCAGGAATACCAGAGATCAGGCGCTCATAACCCTTGAGCCGTTCGTCTGCGATGACCAACCCATCGGTGGTGATTTCATATTCGCGGACGTCCTGACTGTGGCTGCCACCCCGCATTTTAATAATGACCAGAATCTTGCGAAGTTGGCCTTCGATGGACACGTACCGCAACCGGATAATGTCATCGGTGAGGAAAGAAATCGAGTAGGTACTGAATGGGAATTCAGTGAAAGATTCGTCCACCTCAACCGTGCTGAAGATGGTCACCCCGATTCCAGTCAATGCGAAGATCATCCGGTAGAGAGATTCTCGAAAGTCTTCGCGGAATCCGGGCGAGAGGGCCATTTCAAATCCTGCCAGCGAATCTATCACCAGGCGCTTGGCACCAATTCTTTTGACCGCTTCGAGAATCTCATTCATGGTTTCATCCACCGAGAGGTCCAGAGGACGAAGGTAGAGGATCAGAAGTTTTCCATCTTCCTGGGGCGTCACTAAATCGAGGCCGAAACTGCCAGCCCGATCTGTGTACGCCTGCGGACGTTCTTCAAAGACCGCCACAATGCCGGGCTCGCCGTCGCGTAAGCCAGCGGCAATGAACTGGGTTGCCAGGACCGATTTTCCCGTCCCGGAGGCCCCGGTCACCAGGACGCTATCGCCTTCAGGAATGCCGCCGCCCATCATCTTGTCCAACGCCGGAATACCGATGGAAAGGCGTCGCGAGCCCGGTTCTTTTCTCTTGTGTCCGCCCAGCCCAAAGGTACGCGAGAAGGCTTGCAGGCCGGCATCGGTAATGCGGAAGGTGTGCAGACCCGGCACCGAAGCCTGACCGCGCAGTTTCACGATCTGCAATTTCCGCACGATGGAATTTCGCTCTGCGCTTTGGCGAAGCCAGAAGAGGCCATCGGCGACAGTAAAGATGGGATTATCCCGCAACTCATCTTCGGCATACTCACCAATCAGAAAGGTGGTAGCTTGCCAACTTGCCAGGAAGAGGGCCAGTTGCTGAATGAAGGACTGCAGGTCCATATCGCTGGCGCCGCTGCCTTGGGGCTTCCGCACCATTGTGCGGAAAGAGTCCACGACCACGACGGCGGGATTGGCCTTTTCAACTTCTTTGATAATTTCCGCCAAGACTGCGCCAAGATCCTTCTCCAGCACGACCTGGCTCAAGTTGATGAAGCGGATGGAACTGGACAACTTAGCCGGATCGAAGAACGTGTACTGCTGCTGGTATCGCAGCATCTTTATGGCGGATTCACCGAGGACGGTGAAATAAAGCGCTGGACGCTCAGGACTGGCATTGGCGAAGACAAACTGGTGGGCCAGCGTAGTCTTTCCGCTTCCCGGGGCACCCGCAATGATGTTGAAAGAGAACTCCGGGAGTCCACCGCCCACAATTTCGTCAAGGCCGGGAACCCCGGTCGGCAATTGATGTATCGTAACCTTGTCTTGTGCGCTCATGCTGTTGTCCCATCCCCAGAATTGCAAATGTCTAGCCGATATCCGGCCACGTATCATTCACTAGCCGCAACGTCAGAGTTTCGCCGATGAATGTAATCAGCAGCGCAAGAATCTCGGCCAGCAGAATGACTCCACCCTCGTCTTCCTCATGCCCCTGGCTTTGCGATTCCAGCTCGCCAAGCCTCTGTAACGAACCATCCGACGCGACCTGCATCTCGCGAAGACTTGGAGCTTCCGCTTTGGCCAGCGTCAGAGCACGAGCAGCGAGTGAGCGAAAGCCAGCAATCCCGGCCAGGGCACATAAACTGCTGCGCAACTTATCATAGACGCGAAGAACCGCGGACTCCGTTGTCAGGGAGGTCTTGTCAGCCGCGGCCTCATCGGCGAGAAGCCGCCGGGCCAAATCTCTCGTTTCCGGTGGAAGCATCACTCTATTTCCGTGCGAAGTACGCTGTCACACTTAAGCAGGCGACATCGGCCCTAATGTTACGCTTATCGCGCGTACAGGGGAAACACCTTAGGGCGTCTGGAAGAGATTTTGCCGCAGCAGCCAGCTCACAATGGCCCATGAAGGTTGATATGGGATGGCGTGGCGGCGGCGCTGCCTGCCCTGCGTGCTACCGGCCCCAATGGAGCGGTCTCGCAGAGATTACATCAAGTAGCGCTCCCGTTTTTGCTTTGGCTCTTTTTTCTCCGGCTCGCCAGACTTGGCCTTGATGAGAGCCATAACCTCCAGTACAGTCGCTGTGTTCCGGACACTCCCCGAGACGCTCATGAGCGCCTCTTCCACAAAGGGATGCTGATCTGCCAACGACTCGAGGCGCTCGCTCACGCTGTGGAGATTCCCAACTTCTCTCAGAATGTCCTCGAAGGGCGTGATTGTGCCCGATTCTGTTGTGACCATAAGGTTCGGAAAAACATCCTGCACGAGTTGGAGCGTCACGGCTGCACCAAGCAAGGAACGAAACAGCCCGAGAAAATGGGCCGTGAGAAGGACTTCTCCTTCCGAGGCGTGGTCCTTGTCACCATGCGACGCAATCTCGCCGAAGCCCTGCAAGTGTCCGTCCGCCGTGACCTGCAAAGCGCCAAGACTGGGAGCTTCGGCCCTCGCCAACGTCAGAGCGCGCGCCAGGAGCGAGCGATAGCCGGCAACGCCTGCAAGCGCACACAGAGGACCACGCAGTTTCAAGCAGACTCGAATAGCCACGGGTTGGACTGGCTCGGAATTCTGACCAGCAGCGGCCTCATAAGCAAGAAGGCTACGGGCCAAGTCTTTCGTTTCTTGTTGGAATGTCATTCGTACTTCCATGTATAAGCGCCATGCCTCAGACTTACGATTGAGGTATGAAGAAAAATGCTACACCATTCACCGCCGATAAGGATAGGCAAGCTACTGCCGCTTGAGTCTTACGGCGATTTGGTTACCAGTTGCGCAGGCGATGGAAGTTGCAACGCGTTCCAACGCCCACCCAGCGCCTCGATTAGCCCTACGCTGGCCGTCATCTGCTGAACCCGGATATTGACCGCTGCTTCCTGATTGGATAGCAAGGCAGTTTGCGCGGTAATCACATTCAGGTAAGGATCTATTCCTAACTCGTAGCGATCGGTGGCTAGCTTGAGACTTCTTTCCGCTGATTTCACTGCCGCGTCCTGATGTTCAATCTCCGAGGAGAGAACGCGCAGCGACACAAGGTTGTCTTCCACCTGTTGAAAAGCCGTGAGGACCGCCTGGCGATAGTTTGCCACCGTCCCGTCATACTGTGCCCTGAATTGCGCGACGGTTGCGCGGCGCAGCCCCGCGTCGAAGAGGGTTTCCGCGGCCGCCGGGCCGACTGAGAAGAAGCGGCTGGGCCATGTAAACCAGTTGGCAATCGTCGTGCTCTCGAATCCGGCTGCCGCGCTCAGGGTAACCGTCGGAAAGTATGCCGCCTTGGCAATGCCGATCTGCGCGTTGGCCTGGGCAACCAGGCGCTCCGCCGCTGCGATGTCCGGACGCCGTTCAAGAAGCTCTGAAGGTACACCGAAGGGGATTGCCGGAGGGCTTGATTGGAAGACTTCCACCGGGATAGAAAACACCGACGCCGGCTGGCCGGTCAGCATTGCAATGGCATGTTCCAGTTGTGCCCGCTGGATGCCAAGAGCGACATCCTGCGCTTGCGTGGCCTGGAGTTGAGTCTCGGCTTGGGCCACGGCTTCGTCCGTGCCGATGCCTGTCTGGTACAGCGCCGTCGTTAATTCGAGGGACTGCTGGTAAGCGGTCACGGTCAAATCCAATATTTTTCTAAGCTCATCCTGCCCGCGAAGCTGAAAGTAGTCCGAAGCAACTTCGGCCTGAACCGTAAGGCGCGTGTTCTCCAGATCGGCGGCGCTGGCCTGCGCTCCATAGGCGGAAGAACGTACGGTGTTACGGATTTTCCCGAAGAGGTCTGGCTGCCATGTGGCGTCAAAGGGCAGGGAGTAATCCGTAAATGTACCCGATGAAGAAGTGGTTCCCGCTCCGGAGCCAGTTGCGGCTGCGCCCCTGGACATGGTGGCAGAGGAACGTTGGACCGTAAGAGACGGGTTGGCCGTGACGGTGGGGAAAAGCTGCGATCGAGCTTCCTTGACCAGCGCGCGTGCGGCAAGAAAGCTGGCGGCAGCGGATGCGATGTTCTGGTTGGAAACATTCACCTTCTCTTCCAGCGCATTCAACTTGGGATCGTTGAAAATCTCCCACCACTTGCCGCGAAGTGCATCATCCTTTGGCTGTGCCACTTTCCAACCCTGCGTCTCCTTGAAATCCGACGGGGTAAGCTCCTTGTAGGCCGCGGGAGTTTCCGCGTGGGGGGTGTGGTACTTCGGGCCGACCACGCATCCTGCGAGAAAGCAAAGGGGCAGCGCAAGTGCGATAGCTGCTGCGATGCGGCGAATCATCATACTCACATGCTCTCCCTGACGTGCCTGGTTAATCTGCGGCGCTGGGCTCGGGCCCAGTTCCGTGGGAAACAAAATCGCGCTGTTTGCCGGTCATGCGCAACCGCATGCGGTCGAACGCCAGATAGACGACCGGCGTTGTGTACAGAGTAAGCAACTGGCTCAGGAGCAGCCCTCCCACAATCGTGATGCCAAGGGGACGGCGGAGTTCATAGCCCATGCCCGTCCCCAGAGCCAACGGCAGAGCGCCCAGGAGCGCAGCCATCGTCGTCATAAGAATGGGACGGAAGCGCAACATGCACGCTTCAAAGATCGCGTCAGCAGGACTCTTACCCTCCTGGCGCTGTGCCTGAAGAGCGAAGTCGATCATCATGATGGCGTTCTTTTTTACGATCCCGATAAGCAGCACGATGCCGATGATCGAGATGATGTTGAGATCCTGCTTGAAAAGCAGCAGCGCGAGCATGGCTCCGACGCTGGCCGACGGCAGAGTGGAGATGATGGTGAGCGGATGGACCAGGCTTTCATACAAAATGCCGAGCACGATATACACAGCCAGCAGCGCAGTCAGAATCAGCACAGGCTCGGTGCCAAGCGACTGCTGGTAGGCCAGCAGCGTGCCCGCGAAGAATCCCTGGATGGTGGAGGGCGTGCCGAGCCGCTTTTGCATCTGGTTGATGCTCAATGTGGCGTCACTCAAAGACACATTGGGCGCAAGGTTGAATGACACCGTGACCGAAGGAAACAAGCCGGTGTGATTGATGGCCAGCGGAGTTGTGTTGGTCTGACCACGGGCCACCGTGAGCAACGGGATGTTGCTGCCACTGGAGGTGGGAAGATAAATGTCCTTCAGTCCCTCCGGACTTTGCCAATACTGGGGAGCCACTTCCAGGACCACGTAATACTGATTCAACTGGGTGTAGATGATGGAGACTTCCGATTGACCAAACGCGCCGTATAACGCTGAATCCAGCGACTGCGCGGTGAGCCCCAGCTTTGCCGCGGTTACGCGGTCATAGGTCATCATCTCCTCAAGGCCGCCATTTTGCTGGTCTGAGTTCACATCCTGCAATCCGGGCAGGCGCTTCATCTCCTTCAGCAGCACCGGACCCCATTGGGTAAGATCCTGAACATTGTCGGATTGGAGAGTGTACTGATACAGCGCACTACTGGACCTGCCGCCGATGCGCAGATCCTGCGAGGCCTGGAGGAACGCCGAGGCCACCGGCAGACGGTTCAACTGGGGACGCAGACGGTTGATGACCTGCGCGGCGCTCGACTTGCGGTCCGCGAGCGGTTTGAGCGCAACGTAGATGGAACCCGTATTGGTTGCGCTGTTGCCGCCGGTGGACGCAATTACGTTTTCAACCGCGGGGTCGTTCTTGATCACCCTGCCGATTTGTTGAACCGAATTGTTCATCGTGGAGAAGGACGAATCCTGTGACCCTTGGACTCCGCCGGAAATCGCTCCCGTATCTTGCTGCGGGAAAAAACCCTTGGGAATTTTGATTACCAGCACGACATTCAAGGCAATCATCAGGAAGAGCACGACGAGCGTGGGCATTGGATGGTCCAGTACCCAATGCAGACTGCTCCGGTATAACGACAGCACCCAGTCAAAGAACCTCTCACTGGCCATGTAGATGCGACCGTGTTCTTCCTTACGCTCATTCCTGAGCAGGTAGGCGCACATCATCGGCGTCGTGGTCAGCGAGACGATCATGGAGACAACAATGGTCGTCGAGAGGACCACGGCGAACTCGCGGAAGAGCCGGCCAACGATTCCGCCCATGAGCAACAGAGGGATGAAGACGGCGATCAAAGATATGCTGATCGAGAACACGGTAAAACCGATTTCCTGTGCTCCCAACAGCGCCGCAGCAAAGGGCTTCACGCCATTCTCCAGATGGCGCGAGATGTTCTCCATCACCACGATGGCATCGTCCACCACGAAGCCGGTTGAAATGGTCAGCGCCATCAGCGATAGATTGTCGAGGCTATAGCCAAGCAGATCCATCACGGCGAATGTTCCAATCAGTGACACCGGAACGGCAACCGCAGGAATAAAGGTGGCGCGAATGTTGCGCAGGAAAAGAAACACGACGGCGATGACGAGAGCGATGGAGAGAATCAGCGTTCTCTCGACGTCACTGACAGACGCGCGAATGGTCGTGGTGCGGTCCAGAACGATGGTTGTGTCAATGCCCGTCGGGATGGTTGCCTTGATGGACGGCAGTTGTAAGCGTATGCGGTCGACCGTATCAATGATGTTGGCGCCGGGTTGGCGGAAGATGATGACGGCAACCGCGCGCTTGCCATTCAGATACCCGGCGGCGCGAACATTCTGTACGGAGTCGGCTACCTCGGCAACGTCAGAGAGACGGACCACCGCGCCCTTGTTATAGCCAACGACAAGCGGCTTGTAGTCCACGGCGTGCGAGATCTGATCGTTGGCGAGGATGTCCGCGGTCACGATGCCGTCGGAGATCTGGCCCTTGGCAAGGTCGGCGTTCTGCTGGCTCAACACTGACTGCAGATTCGCCATGGAGAGCCCGTGGCTGGCTAACTGCGTGGGGTTCGCCTCCACGCGTACGGACGGCAATGCACCGCCTCCGGCAGCGACCTGCCCTACCCCCTGAATCTGAGATAACTTCTGCTCAATGATGGTGGAGGCTACGTCATAGAGCTTATCGGGGCCGTACTTATCCGATGTAAGGCCGAGGATCATGATCGGCGAATCCGCTGGATTGACCTTGCGATAGGTTGGATTCGCCGGCAGGTTTGCGGGCAGATAAGTCCGCGAGGCATTGATGGCAGCCTCCACATCACGAGCCGCGCCGTCAATGTCGCGGCTGAGGTCGAACTGGATCGTGATCGATGTGCTTCCCAGCGTGCTTGACGAGGTCATCTCCGTAACGCCCGCAATGTGGCCGAACTGGCGCTCCAGAGGAGTCGCTACGGAGGAAGCCATGATCTCCGCGCTGGCTCCGGGGAGTCCTGAGCTGACTGAGATTGTGGGAAAGTCAACCTGCGGAAGAGGCGAGACGGGCAGCACTTCAAAGGCAATCGCGCCAGCCAGGGCAATCGCCACCGTCAGCAGCGTAGTCGCCACTGGCCGGTGAATGAAGGGTGCGGAAACGTTCATAGCTGACCTGCCGGCTCCGGCTCACTCCCGGTTTCAGAACGCTTCGATCCTTGGGCGAAGCGGTGCCCGAGATTGTCAAAAAAGATGTAGATGACGGGTGTGGTGTAAAGGGTGAGAACCTGGCTGAAAAGAAGCCCACCAACCATTGCGATTCCCAGCGGCCTGCGCAACTCGGAACCAAAGCCGGTTCCCAAAGCCAGCGGAAGACCGCCCAGCAGCGCGGCCATGGTGGTCATCATAATGGGGCGGAAGCGGAGCAGGCAGGCATCGTAGATCGCGTCGGTCGCATTCTTTCCGTGTTTTCGCTCTCCTTCCAGGGCAAAATCGACCATCATAATTCCGTTCTTTTTCACAATGCCAATCAACAGCACAATGCCGATGATTGCGACCACGCTCAAGTCCTGACGAAACAGCAGCAGTGCAAGGAAGGCGCCAACGCCCGCCGACGGTAGCGTGGACAAAATGGTGATGGGATGGACGAAGCTCTCATACAACACCCCGAGGACGATATATACGGTGACCAGGGCGGCAAGAATCAGCAGCGGAACATTGGAGAGCGAGTTCTGGAACGATGCCGCCGTGCCTTGAAATCCCGCCTGAATGCTGGGCGGCATGTGCATGTCTTTCTGCACTTTCTCGATTGCCGCAATGGCGTCTCCGAGTGCAGCGTTCGGCGCGAGATTGAATGAGACGGTGATCGCCGGGAACTGGCCCTGGTGGGCAATGGAGAGCGCTTCTGTTGTCTTTTCAAAGTGCGAGAAAGCGCTGAGGGGCACTGCGGCGCTCATGGCCGAACTGGTCGTACCAGCCGAGTTCGCTCCCTTGCCAGACGTTGAGGAAGTGACCGCCGAAAGCGCGTTCGCTGGCGGAGTGAGCGTATTTGCCGATGGCGTGTAGAGCGCGGAGGTGGTCAGCGCATTCGACCCGGCGGAGGATGATCCCGAGGACTTGGAGGAGGCTGCGCCGGTTGACGCAGCCGGCTGGATGTAAAGATGGTTCAGCTTATCCGGGTCCAACTGGAATTGCGGCTCGCTCTCCAGCACAACATGGTACTGATTGAGCTGGGTGTACATGGTGTTGATCTGGCGCTGACCAAAGGCGTCATACAGTGTGTTATCGATTGTTGAGGGCGAGATGCCAAGTCGCGAAGCGGTGACCCGGTCAATCGCCAGATACACGGCAAGCCCTCCTGTTTGCTGATCGCTGGCGACATCCTCAAGCGCGGGCAACTGCTTGAGGCGTTCGATAAAACGGTTGGTCCACAGGTTTAATTCGTTGGCGTCGGGATCTTCCAGCGTGTATTGAAACTGCGTGCGGCTCACCCGGTCATCCACGGAAATGTTCTGCACCGGCTGCATGAACAGTTCGATTCCCTGCACCTGGTCCAGCTTTGACTTGAGCCTCCGGATTACGTCGGAAGCACTTCCCTTCCGCTGATTGAGCGGCTTGAGATTGATCGACATTCTGCCGCTGTTCGTCGTTGTGTTCGTTCCATCCGCCCCGATAAACGATGAGAGGCTTTCAACCGCCGGGTCTTGTAGCACTACCTTGGCAAGCTCCTGCTGTTTTGCGGCCATGGCCTTTGAGCCAATTGCCGGCCCGGCCTGCGAGATGCCCTGGATTACGCCCGTATCCTGCACCGGAAAGAACCCTTTGGGAATGATGGTGTAAAGGAACACCGTCAGCAGCAGCGTGGAAACGGCGACCAGCAGCGTAATCGTCTGGAAGCGAAGAACAAACTTCAGCGTGCGGCCATAGAAGGCAATCATCCACTCGAAGGCGCGCTCCGAGGCTTGATAGATGCGTCCCTGCTGCTCCTTCGGAACGTGCTTCAGAATTCGGGAACTCATCATGGGCGTGAGCGTGAGGGAGACGACTGCCGAGACGATGATGGTCACGGCGAGTGTCACGGCAAACTCGCGGAACAGGCGGCCAACCACGTCACCCATGAACAACAGCGGAATCAGCACGGCGATCAGCGATACGGTGAGCGAGAGGATGGTGAAACCAATCTGCTCCGCGCCCTTGAGCGCTGCTTCCATCGGCGGGTCGCCAGCTTCGATATAGCGTGAGATGTTTTCGATCATCACGATCGCATCGTCCACAACAAAGCCCGTGGAGATGGTCAGCGCCATCAGCGAGAGGTTGTCCAGGCTGTAACCAAGGACGTACATCGCCGCGAAAGTGCCAATGAGCGAGAGCGGCACGGCTACGCTGGGGATGATGGTGGCGTAGAGATTCCGCAGGAAGAGGAAGATCACCATCACAACCAGCGCGACCGTCAGCAGCAATTCAAACTCAACGTCAGAGACGGAAGCTTCAATGGGAGTCGTGAGATCGGTGAGCGTGGTCACCTGGATGCCCGTTGGCAGGTTGGCTTCAAGCTGCGGCATCAGTTTCTTGATGCTCTTGACCACGCTGATCGTGTTGGCCCCGGGCTGGCGTTGCACGTTCACAATGACGGCGGGCGTCAGATTCATCCACGCTGCCTGGTTGTTGTTTTCTATTCCATCCACGACGTTCGCCACGCTGGTCAGCATGACCGGCGCGCCGTTGCGGTAAGCGACTACAACATTTCTGTAATCCTTGCTGGTGATCAGTTGATCGTTGGCGTCGATCTGGTAATTCAGTTGCGGCCCATCGAAGTTCCCTTTGGCGGCGTTCACGCTGGCCTGCGTCAGCGCCGTTCGGAGGTCTTCCAGGTTAATGCCGTAGGATGACAGTGCCGTGGGATTTGCCTGAATGCGAACGGCGGGCTTTTGTCCGCCGCTGATGGTTACAAGTCCGACCCCGCTAAGTTGCGAAATCTTTGGCGCAAGGCGCGTGTCGACAAGATCCTCGACCTGGGAGAGCGGCATCGCGCTGGAGGTGACGGCCAGGGTGAGAACCGGAGCATCGGCAGGATTGGTTTTGCTGTAGGTGGGCGGCGAGGGCAGGTTGGCCGGCAGAAAGCTCTGCGACGCATTGATGGCAGACTGCACCTCCTGCTCGGCTACATCGATATTCAAAGTGAGGTTGAATTGCAGCACAATGACGGACGTGCCTCCGGAACTGCTGGAGGTCATCTGGCTCAAGCCCTGCAACTCGCCGAACTGACGCTCGAGCGGAGCGGTGACGGTGGTCGCCATGACGTCCGGACTTGCTCCGGGATAAAACGTGAGCACCTGGATGGTCGGGTAATCCACCTCCGGCAAGGCGGAGACCGGCAGTTGCGTATAGCCAACAATGCCAACGAGCATGATTGCCGCCATCAGCAATGAGGTTGCCACCGGCCGCAGAATAAACGGGCGAGATGGGCTCATGGGGCGCTGCTCACGTTGGAGGCGGCCGTTGCAGGCCTGGTCGAAATGACGACTGCTGTGTTGTCCTGCAACTTATCGAAACTGCTGTTGGCAAGAACGTCTCCAGGATTGAGGCCGTCCACCTGAGTTACGCCGCCATCCGTAACTCCTGGCTTTACGCTGCGCATATGGGCGATGTTGTTTTGAATCACGTATACGAACGATGCCTGGCCATTCTGCTGAATGGCCGATGCTGGAATCAGCGTTACGCCTTGCAAGGTCTGCACTAACAATCGGGTATTCACAAACTGATTCGGGAAGAGCCCGTCATCCTTGTTGTCGAAGATTGCCCGTCCTTTTACTGTGCCCGTCGTCGTATCAATCTGGTTGTCGAGGGTCAACAGCTTCCCGCTTGCAATCTTCTTCTGCGCAGTACGATCAAAGGCATCGACGGTGAGCTTGGCCTTGGCGCGCAGTTGAGCTTGAACCTGTCCGAGATTATCTTCCGGTATCGTGAAAATAACGGTGATAGGCCTCAATTGCGTAATGACGGCCAATGTTGTGGCTCCGGAGGATTGCACCACGTTGCCCGGGTCAGCAAGTCGCAGCCCCACCCGCCCAGCAATCGGCGCGGTGATATGACAGTACTCAACCTGTATCTGATCAAACCGCACCGCACCCTGATCGTTTTTCACGACGCCCTCGTCCTGTAGAACAAGCTTTTCCTGGTCGTCGAGAACCTGCTTCGCAATGGCGTTACGTGACCAGGCCGCGCGATAGCGCTCAAGGTCCATTCGGGCTTGTGCAAGAACGTTTTGGTCCCGACTGAGTGCGCCTTGCGCCTGCAAGAGCGTGGCGCGATAAGCGCGCGAGTCGATGTCCATCAGCGCGTCACCCTTGCGTACCTGCTGGCCCTCCGTGTAATGCACGGCGGCGATCAGGCCATTCACCTGGCTCGAAATGGAAGCCGTATAGACCGGAGTGACGGTGCCGATTGAGTCGAGGTAGAGTCCGATGTCGCCCTTTTGAGCCGTCGCACTCGTGATCGTGATCTTCGGAGGCGCGGGCGCAACTTTTTTCGCCGCCTCGTAATGTCGTATTACCAGAACGATCGCAAGTACCAGGGCGCACAACAACAGAATCCCCAGTACGATCCACAAGACCTTATGCCGACGGCGTGCCGGAACATACGCTGGAAGTTCATGGTCAGGATCGAGGGCCGGATACTCGCGCATGTCATCTGTCAATCGAATCTCCTTGTTCCGCTCCCAATCCCCCGCTTTGTTTATGATGCGATTGGACTATTCGAGATTCCCGGAGATTACAAACCTAGAGCAACCAGAGAACGTCCGTCTGTTCAAAATTGAACACATGGCAAGCCACGTTCCATCAGCCCACCTTGAAGTTGGCGGAGTTCGGTTCGTCAATATCGGCATCAAAAGCCGGGACTTTGCTGGCGTTCCTAGCCCTTCTGGGAGGGTTGGCGGAGCGCGCACGATTGGATTGTGGGGGTCTTGCAGGTCACCTTCTGAGTACCTTGGCGATGGGGTTGAGCGCAGGCACAGGGTTGCTGTGTTGCACTTGTGTGCAAAACAATACAGACATGGTTTCGTTACAAGACGATCCTTGTAAGGAAAGTGGGCAACTTCCCTTTACGATAACGAGGAGAACCAATGAATAGACTTAGATATCTCGCACTAGCCGGCGTTGCAGCAATCTGCTTCACGGTAGCCGCTCCAAAAGTGGAGGCTCAGATCAGCGTTAACATCGGAGTCGCCCCCGAATGTCCTTATGGGTACTATGACGCCTCTCCGTATGGCTGTGCTCCGTCCGGCTACTACGGTCCGGAATGGTTTAACGGTGGCGTCTTCATCGGCGCCGGTCCGTGGTTCCATGGCGGCGATAACTTCCGCGGTCAGGTGAATAACAGTTATCATCCTGACCACGGCTATCGAGGCGCAACGCCACAACGTGGCGAGAAAGCCGAGCCGTCCAAACATGCCGAGAATGCTGCACACTTCAAAGGAAATGAAGTACGTGATGGGCGCGGCCATGGGAACGAAGTGAAACGCTAAGAACGGACAAACGAATAAGCATCTGGCCGAGCCAGGTGCTTTTACGTTTGACCCTCAGCTTATTCGCGACGCCTGGGTATGGTTCGCTTCGGCCCCATTCTAAGTTGATATACTCACGGCGTTTAGAGGTTTGAAGTATGGTTGTCGCGGCTTCCTGCTGCGACGAGTTTATATGGCGTCCCGGAGATGATTTTTGCCCGCGCACAATTTCTTAGTTACTTTAGTACATTGATCTAACAACCAGCTCTCGATACCTTTCTCTACGAAGGTAGCTGTGAGAGTCCTAGTCGCAGATGGCTCAGATATCCATCGAAAGATGTTGCTGACCTTGCTTGAAAAGTGGGGCTACGAAGTCGTGCTTGCCGCCGACGGCCATGAAGCAAAAGCCATTCTAGACAGCAGTGATACACCCCCGTTAGCCATTTTGAACTGCATTGTGCCGGGACTGGACGGACGTGAACTCTGCGAACGAATCCGGGCGCGTAAGCAAGGATACGTGTACACGATCTTATTGAGTGCGGCTAATCAAGAAAGCGACATCCTCAAGGGATTTGAAATAGGGGCTGATGATTACATTTGCGAGCCATTCAATGAACTCGAACTCAAAGCGCGGATTAAGGTCGGTGAACGGATCATTTCCCGCCACGAAGAGTTAGTTGAGCTGCATGAAGCAATGAGAATCGAGGCTTCGCATGATCCCTTGTTGCGGCTCTGGAATCGTAGAGCCATCTTCGATTTGCTAAATACGGAACTAAGCCGCGCAAAACGGCAACAGACACCGCTAAGTGTCTTTTTTATTGATTTGGATTTCTTCAAGCTCGTCAATGACAACCACGGCCATTTGGTCGGCGACGACGTCCTCCTTAGTGTGGCGAGAAAAATATCCAAAGCGGTGCGCGAGTACGACCATGTCGGCAGATGTGGGGGCGAAGAGTTTCTTGTGGTGCTTCCCAACTGCCCCGTCGAAGCAGCCCTGGAAGTGGCCGAAAGAGTGCGGCAGCACGTTGGCGAAGAACCTATCGTGATTGCCACTACGCAATTGAGGATTACTGTCAGCATTGGCCTATGCCAATGGCGCTCCGGCCAAGAACTCCCTGACCTGCTCCGACAAGCTGATCTTGCACTATACCGAGCAAAGCAAAACGGAAGAAATCGTGTAGAGGTGGAAAGTACAAGCGAGACGGACGGCGCATCCATAGGAAAGCGTCCGGAAGTGGGTCACACCCTTCCTCCCCCTGCTTCAGACGGCACATACACAAGAAAACGTCTGGATGTACGTCAGAGCCTTTCCCTTCCGGTTCGCGTCTGGGGAATGGACGCAACCGGGCAGATGTTCGAAGAGTACGCGACCACCGTCGATGTCACGACGACCGGTGCGCACATTACTGGAATCAAGCATCTGCTGCAACGTGGGTGCGTGATCAACCTCGAGCATCGCTCCAGCCGTGCCCGCTATCGCGTCAGTTGGGTTGAAACCGAAGACGAAGGTAAGCCCGGCAAGGTTGGCGTGCAGCTTATCGAATCCGGGAAGTTCATCTGGGGCCGCGTGATTCCCCGCGTGTTTGGTGATTCGTAGGTGGCGGGATTCGCGATCGCAGTGCGCCGTTAGCTCGGGAACAGATTCTTGCGGATTGTCCCGCTAAGGTGACAACAAACCCGGCGGCATCAACTGGTCTGCCTCGCCGGAGCTACCACCTTCATTCCGACCAATATTTGCAGAGATACAGCACGAGTTACGGGAAACTGTTACGAGTGTAACTTGCACCCATTGGCAACAAACCGTATTGTGGCGGCGAGCAGTGTCTGCTCCCTGAAGATTGGGCCGCAGTGGACTTTGGGGGAGGTTGCCGCGGCCTATTCTGATTAGTCGTTCGTAGTTTTTGATGGCAAACCTATGAAACTTCTCGTTGCAGATGACTCGATGTACTACCGGAACGTGCTGCAAGACCTGCTTGAGAAGTGGGGCTACGAAGTTGTGCTTGCCGCGGATGGCTATGAGGCAGAACTCATCCTCGACAGAGACGACGCACCCCAGATGGCTATTTTGGACTGCGTGATGCCGGGGCTAAGTGGACTTGAACTCTGCGAACGAATTCGTACCCGTAAGCAATCCTATATCTATGTGATTTTGTTGAGTGCCGACAATCAGGAATGTGATGTCGCCCGGGGATTTGAATTTGGGGCGGATGATTATCTTTGCAAACCATTCAACCAACTTGAACTTAGAACACGGCTGCGGGTAGGGGAACTGATCATTCGGAGCCACGAAGACGTGGCTAATGTTCGTGATGCTTTGAAGTTCGAAACCTCACATGATGGCTTACTTCGAACGTGGAATCGCAGAGCGATCATCGAATTATTGGGAAAGGAACTGAGTAGGGCAAAGCGCTCCCAGACCCCACTGAGTATCCTGCTTGCTGATTTGGATTTGTTCAAGCGCGTGAATGACAGTTATGGACAATTAGTCGGGGATGAGGTGCTCCGCAGTACGGCGGAGAGAATGACTGCTGCCGTGCGCAACGAGGATTGCGTCGGCAGATACGAGGGCGAAGAATTCCTTGTTGTGTTGCCCAACTGCACCGCGGAAGCAGCGAGGGAGGTGGCCGAACGGGTGCGCCAGTCCATCAGCAGCGCGCCGTCCCCAAATGAAGTTCAGATCACTGTCAGTATTGGCGTTTCACAATGGCGCTCAGGCCAGGAAATACACAACCTCCTGCACCGGGCTGAAGTCGCGCTGTACCAGTCAAAGCAAAAGGGGCGTAACCGTGTTGAGGTAGAAAATGCTACCGACACGGACCGTATCTGAATCGTGGACGCACCTGCTTCCTGTGGTGGCTGTGCATTCGGCAAGATGAGAAGGAGACGACAAAATGACAACGGCGGCGTCACAATCAAAACTGGATAGTGTGGAACTAAACTCCAACCAGACCCAGGCTCAGTTAGACCGGCTGGAACGGCACGAATGGTGGCGTTGGAGTATCGCTTTTGTTGTCATGCTGGCTCTCACCTTCGGGCTGTTTGCTCTCTCGATGTCTGTCAGGGGCGGGCTGAATTGGACGGAACAGGCACAACTGAATATCGTGCTGCGCGGTCTGTTCGCGCTCGTTCTGCTCTTCGATATATTCGTTGTTTACCAACAGGTGCTGATCACAAGGTTGCGCCGTGACCTCGCAACACAATTGCGCGTAGTCACCACGCTGGAGGCTCTGAAGAAAGTCGACGGCGAGGCGAACAGGCCTCAAAATGAACGCAGGCATCTCAGGCGTTTAGGAGTCGACCGTCGAGTCCGGGTCAATAGTGTTCATGAAGGCAAAGCAACCTGTGTTCATGGCCGCATACGCGACATCAGCGAAAACGGCATGGGCGCGGTCATTCCGTGCGCACTAGCCCTCAACCAGCAGGTGACCCTTGAATTCTCCATGGAAGAGGGGCGCGAAGACACCGTCTCTGCCACTGTCCGCCATCGTCGAGGATTCCTTTACGGCTTCGATTTTGTCTCCATCGAGCCTTCACTGCGGGAGGTCATCGCTCGAATTACGGAGACAACAGCAGTCGCGAATGTTTAACTGTTGCAGGTTTACGGAAGCCCCTTGCCGAACGATCCGTTCTGTACTCAGTGCGGATTATCTATTCCCGACGCCTTGCTGCAGCAAAGTATCGGGTTAATCGTCTCCCGTTACCCATTCATCGAGGAGGGCGACAGCCTAGCTTGGGGTGCGGAATGGTTTTGCAAATGCTGGCCAGCTTCTCGTTACTCATTCCACAATCAGAAAATAATGGTGGTGTTGGTCAACTCTTATGGACTACTTCGAATGAGTATCCGTCGGGATCGAATACATCGGCCGCGTAATATCCTGGATAGTATTCGACTCGTGCCCGCGACGAAATATTGTCCTTCGCTCCAGCCGCTATCGCAGCTTGATAAAAGTCATCAACCTGAGCGTTGCTCTCGACCTTGAACCCCCAATGGATAGAACCTGGATCAGGCGTCCCTTCCTTTAGCCAGAAGCATGCTCTCTCTCCATCTCCGAATCCCCACAGGTCAGGATGGCCGTGTTCGCCTTTGTAGGGCAGAAAGAATTTGATATTCAATGGCTCCAGGGCCGCTTCGTAGAACGCCAGCGAGCGTTCTACATTGCTTACGGTCAAAATGATATGGTCTAGCATTGTTTCCTCCTTCAAAGCGCGAGAGCTTCGATAGCTTTTTCGCCGTCCGGTATCGCATGTGGCGCAAGCGCCGGTAGGGACGTAATCAATGCTCCACCGCTACGGGTGCGCGGGAGATGCCGTTCATCCTTGCCAGGACTTCCGGTGGGAGCGTCAACCGTGACCTGCCGTGAAACGTGAACGGGCCGCCCAGCTTGCCTCCCCCACTGTGCTGCTCCTCTCCACTGCTGATGTTCTCCTCCGTCGCGGCCCTGACATCCGGGCGTAGAAGTTAAACAGCTCCAGCACCGCCGTCCACGAATAACTCTACCCCGGCAACGTAGCTTGAGTCCTCCGACGCAAGGAACACGGCTGCTCTACCGATCTCCCTTGGATCGCCGACACGTCCGAGCGGAACCATGCTGGTAATGAACTTTTGCACTTCCTCGTTTCCAAACATTGCCGCACTGCCTTCCGTGAGGATCGGCCCAGGGCTGAGAACATTCACACGGGGACCTGTCCCCTTCAGTTCGGCTGTAAATGTCCGCGCAAAGCTGCGAACCGCGGCTTTCGTCGCCGCGTAAACGGACACCCCGGGAAATCCGCTGCTGCCGACAACGGATCCATTCAGGATGATTGAGCCGTTTTTGTCCATGAGCGGAAGTGCTTTTTGAATTGTGAAGTAGACACCCTTGGCATTGATATCCACGCAGGCATCGTAGAACTCTTCGGTCACCTTGTCGTGCGGCACCTGCCCGTAAATACCTGCGTTGGCAAAAACAATATCCAGCTTGCCCTTCATCCTTTTGATCTCGGCGTACATATGGTCAAGCTCAGGCAGCTTCCCGGCATCGGCCTGAATGCCGAAAGAATTCTCGCCCAACTTAGATACGGCCTGTTCGAGCTGTTGCTTTCTACGCCCAGTGATGAAGACGAATGCGCCCTCATTGATGAATTCCTGCGCGGTACCAAAGCCGATGCCTTCGCTTCCGCCGGTGATCAATGCAATCTTTCCTGTTAGCTTTCCCATTTGAAGCTCCTTTGTATTCATCTATGTTCGCGAGAGTTATGGTTGCCAAGCACCGGCTATTGCCAGCCGCCACCTAATGCCTGATAGAGCTGAACCAGCGCTATCAGTTCGTTCGTCTTGGCCTGCGCAAGACCAAGCTCCGCAGAGAAGGAATTCGTCTCGTTGGTCAACACCTCCAGATAGTCAGTGGTCCCGGCCTTGAAACGTACCTCCGAGAGCTTTGCAGCATCTTGGGCTGACGCGAGCAGGTACTCCTGCTGAATCCGAAACTCGCGATTCTTGCGATAGGCCACCAGTCCATTTGAGACATCTCGAAACGCGCCCTGAATGGTTTGCTGGTAAGTCAAAAGCATCTGTTGGTGTTGCGCCTCGGCCAGCCGCACACCGGATTTCAATCTTCCGCCTTCGAATATTGGCTGAGTAAAAGATCCGGCAAGGCTCCATATCCCCGCAGGCCCCGTAAAGAGATTCGTCAGTGCAGGACTTTCGAAACCGCCGCTTCCGGTTAGCGAGATCTGGGGAAAATAAGCCGCGCGAGCGACACCAATTTGCGCGTTGGCGGCAATCAGGGATTGCTCAGCTTGCCGCACGTCCGCGCGCCGCTCCAACAGAGAGGAAGGAAGTCCGACTGGAATTTCGGGAGCATGCGGCTGCTCGGTCAGTTTGAGTCCGCGAGGAACATCGCCAGGATTGTTTCCCGTCAGGATGCTGATGGCGTTTTCCTGCTGCGCAATCTGGCGTTGAAAATCCGGAATCTCTGTAGCAGCGGTGTACACCAGCTGCTCGGATTGCCGAACATCCAACAACGAGTTGATGCCATGCTGCTCCAGAGTTTGCGTCAGTTGCAGCGATTGCGTACGCGAGTTAAATGTCCGTTGCGAGATCTCCAGCTCGAGATCCAATTCGCGAAGCTGAAAATAAGCAGCCGCCAAGTTGGCCACGAGAGTTGCCCTCACTTCTCGTTGCGCCCACTCATTCGCGAGAAGAGTTGCTCTGGCAGCTTCGGAGGCACGACGATACCTTCCCCAAAAATCAAGATTCCATGAGGCGGACGCGGTCACCTGTCCCTGCGTGATTTCGTAAGCAGGAATCGGACCGAGCTGGGGACTATTCTGGCCCGAGATATTGCCGCCTACGCCGAGAGAGGGGTACTGATCGGCGCGCGTGATTCCGAGTTGTGCCTGCGCCTGCAACACCCGGGCGGCGGCAATGCGAACGTCATAGTTATTTCTGAGAGCGGTGCGGATCAGGCGCTGGAGTTCGGGGTCTCGAAAGACCTTCGACCAGTCTTCGTCGCCTAACGAGGCGGCCGCTTTGTCCGCGGTTGGGTTGTCCGCTGTTGACGCGCCGTTGCTTGCCAGCTTCGAGCTGGTTTGAGATGCCGTGCCTCCATTCGAGAGGCTGGCCGGCGCGCGGTATTCGTCTGGGACGTCGGTTGTGGGCCGCTTGTAGCGTGGGCCAACCATGCAACCGGTAAGTGCGGCCATGCTCAGACAGAGGACGAGCGTGAGGTAGTGATTGTGCTTCAGACTTTGAGTCATGGGATTAGTCGCCTGTTCCTTCCTGCAGCCCATAGGCTGGCACCGGTTCGCGTGTTGATCGGAAGAAAGAAAACCGATCCAGCACCTTTTCCTGAAATTCTTCGAGGTAGAGGTAGATCGCAGGCGTAACGAATAACGTGATGAACTGCGAGACGACAAGACCGCCGACGACCACCAAGCCGAGTGGCCTGCGCGACGCTCCGTCTGCGCCGTAGCCCAGTGCAATCGGCATCGCTCCCAAAAGCGCAGCCATCGTCGTCATCATGATGGGACGGAAGCGCTCCATGCTGGCATCGTGAATGGCCTGATCGTCAGCAATTCCCTGGCGCACTCGCTGCTCCGCAAAGTCAACGATCATGATTCCGTTTTTCTTCACGATGCCCATCAGCATGAACATGCCAATGTAGGCATAGAGTGAGGCTTCTTCATTGAATAGCCATAGCGTTAGCAGGCCGCCTAGCAGTGCCACAGGCAATGACGAGAGCACGGTGAGCGGGTGCAAGTAGCTCTCGTAGAGAATCGCAAGGATCACGTACATGACGAACACCGCGACCAGCATCAACACCGCGAGGTCTCTGACCATGTTGCGGAATGTGAGCGCCTCGCCTTGCAACTCTCCAACCACTCCCGACGGCAGAAGCTGCTTGGCCGTACCTTCTACAAATTGGGTGGCTGGTCCGATGGCGTAACCGGGTTTTAGATTGAAAAACATGGTTACACTGGTGAATTGATTGATGTGGTTGACCGCCTGCGGCCCGAGAATTTGGCGCCAGGTTGTGATCGCGTTCATCGGGAGCATTCGTTGACCGTCGTCGCTCTTGATGTAAAGCTTTCCCAGGTCTTCGGGCGCGGAACGTTGAGCATCCGCAACTTCAAGGATGACTTGATACTGATCCGTCGGTTTCTTGATCAGATAGCTGTAGTTCTGCGAGTAGGCGTCGTGGAGGAGAGTAAGGATGCGACTCTCCGAGACGCCGTACAACTTGGCCTGCTCGCGCAAAATGTCGACCTGCAGGTTCGGCGTGTGATTGTAGAGATCGGAATTCACGAAGAGAAATCCCGGATATTCCCGCATCTTCGCCATCATCTTGGCGGCTGTGCCGTAGACCTCACTGGCATCGATTCCGGAAAGCGCATAGGCAAATTGCCCTTGCGCATTGGCCGTTGCACCCGTGCTGATTTCAAGTGCCGGATTGGGCTGCAGGAAAGCCATAGTTCCGGGTATCGCGTTGCCGATTCCACCCATCAACTGCCCTGCCACTTGCGCAATGGGAGGACGCTGCGATGCCGGTTTCAGGAACGCAATCAGGAACGCCTGATTCGATCCCATGAATTGTCCATTGCCGCTCATCGTGAAGGTGCTCCGCACTGCTGGATTCGCCTTCATGACCTTTTCCGCCTGCGTTTGATATGCGTGCATTTGCTCGGGCGAGGAGCCTTCCTGTGCGACCAGCACGCCGCGAATAAACGAGCTGTCGCCGACCGGCAGGAACGACTTTGGGACCACAGAAAAGAGGTACACGGTTCCGATCAGGCAGACCGCCCAGGTCAGCGCAGAGATCCAGCGATTGCGTAGAAAGAACCACAGTGAGCGCCCGTAAACGTCCAGCACTCGATGCTCGAAGGCGCCGAAGACGCGCTCCATCCACGTCTTCTTAACGTCTGCGCCGCGTCGGCCAAGCAACCTGGATGTCATCAAGGGTGTGAGGGTAAGCGAAACAACTCCGCTGGCCAAAATCGAGATCACGATGGTGACCGAGAACTCGCGGAAGATGCGTCCCATGAGTCCGCTCATGAATACCAGCGGGATGAAGACCGCGGCCAACGAAAGCGTCATGGCCAGGATGGTGAAGCTAATCTCCTTGGCTGAGTTCAACGATGCTTCGAAAGCGTTCTGCCCTCCTTCCATCAGCCGAACGGTGTTTTCGAGAAAGACGATGGCATCATCGACGAGAAATCCGATGGCCAGGGTGAGAGCCATCAAGGAAAGGTTATCCAGGCTGTAACCCAGCAGGCGCATCGCTATGAACGTGAGAAATAGCGATAAGGGCAGCGCCACCGCAGGAATCATTGTGTCGGTAGCTCTGCCGAGGAAGATGAAGATGACTGTAACCACCAGGACGAAGGCTATCCAGAGCGTTGCCTGCACATCCTTTATGCTGCCCACGATGGTTTGCGAGCGATCATAAGCAGGCACAAGAAGAACGGAGGATGGAAGCTGCGACTGAATGGTTGGGATTAGATCTCCAACCGACTTGGCCACATCAACCGCATTCGCGCCTGCCCGCCGAAATACCGCGACCACCACGGTTGCTCCGGGCTGGGGGTATCCCCGTACCCAGAAGCGCATGTCGATGCGCTCGTCCTGAACGGATTGCCGGGCATTGGCAACATCCTTCAGATATGTGGGTGACCCGCTATTCTGTCCGACGATCAGTTGGTTGTATTCGTCGGCGGTGGACAGTTGCCCTTGCGGCTGCAACAGGAAGCTGCGGTGAGGTCCATCGATCTGGCCTGCGCCAGTGTAGGCAGTTCCACTCTTGATCGCGTTGGTCAGATCTTCGAGAGTGATGTTGCGGACCGCCATCGCAGATGGGTCGGCCTTGATTCGAACAGCCGACTGCGTTCCATAAACCGCAACCTGGCTGACACCCGGCAGAATGCTGATGCGCTCGCCCACTTGCGTGTTGGCGTAATCGTAGAGTTGTCCTTCCGTAGCCGTGTCGCTGACCAGCGCAATGTACTCGATCGGTTGATCGTTGGGATTCGTCTTGCTAAACGTGGGAGGACTGGGCAGGTCCGCGGGAAGCTGTCCCAGCGCGCGCGAGATCGCAGCTTGCACATCCGTCGCCGCGGCATCGATGCTCTTGGACAGATCAAACTGCAAGACAAAGCTGGAGTGTCCCTGACCGTTATTGGAGGTGACCAGTTCGAGCCCGGAAATCTGCATGAACTGACGCTCAAGCGGCGTGGCCACGTTATTGGCCATCGTGTCCGGAGTAGCCCCAGGATAGTTGACTTGCACCTGGATCACCGGATAATCCACGGCCGGCAGATCGCTGACCGGCAGATGTCTGTAAGCCCACATTCCGAACAGAATGACCGAAACGGTGAGCGCAATCGTCATTACCGGACGGCGGATGAAAGGTTCCGAGATATTCATGATTGGCCTGCTTTCTTGGCGCTCGGGTTATCCGCATTCGAAGGCGCAACACTCGGAGCGTTGGAATCGACTCGCACCTTCGCGCCCGGGCGAACCAGCATTTGTCCAGCGAGCACAATACGTTCGTTGGGCGCCACGCCTTCGGTCACCACGACGTCGCTGCCTTGCCGCTGGCCCAACTTCACGGGCCGGAGCTCCGCTGTATCGTCCGGCTTCAGAACGTAGACGAACGGCCCTTGCTGACTGATTTGCGTCGCTTCATTCGGAATGAGCACGGCCTGCTTTGCGGTATTCAGCACGAGTCTTACGTTTACAAACTGGCCCGGCCAGAAGTGATGGTCAGGGTTGCTCAGGATGGCGCGCAGATTGACCGTCCCGCTGCCGTTCTGCACCGCGTTATCAAGGAACTCGATACGTCCTGACTTGGCCGCATCTTCCGCATCGGAAGGCAGCCGCACAGACGCTTTCAACAAGCCTCGTGACATCTGTCGCTGAACTTCGGGAAGATCGCTCTCAGTAACGGTGAACGACGCATAGATCGGATCAAGACGCTGGATCGAAAGCAGCGCGGTGGAGTTCGCTTGAACGACGTTGCCTATATCCACCAGGCGCGCTCCCGCCCTGCCATCTATCGGAGAGTGAATGTAGCAGTACTCAAGGTTCAGCTTTGCAGTTTCGAGGGCTGCTTCCGCGGCTGCTACCTGAGCCTGGTCCACGTCGACCGTGTTCTTTTTGGTGTCGTAGTCTTGCTTGGAAATGGCGCGTGTTCCGATGATCTCCTCATCGCGCGCGAATTGAATTTTTGCGAGATCCAGTGCTGCCTTTCTCTGCGCAAGGGTCGCCTTCGCCGAGTCGAGCTGTGCTTTGAAGGGTCGAGGATCGATGACAAACAGTAACTGGCCCTTGTGGAGATTTTCGCCATCGCTGAAACGCCGTTCGACAATTCTTCCTGCAAGCTGAGGTGTAACGGTGACGGACTCGAACGCTACGTTTCTGCCGATTTCGTCCAGATACTTAGGGACATCCTGTGCAGTTGCATTTACCACGGTCACCAATGGTGCCGGCATTGCCGGCGCGGCCTGGACATTGCTTTTGCTGCAACCCGTCGTCAGCAGGTGCAACACTAGCGCTGCCGCAAATAGAATCGGTACGTGGAGTAGCTGTCGGGTGCTTTGTGTCTGATTCATCGCCATCCTCTTCCCTGCCCTGTTTTGCTGAATACGTGCTTGATCACGCCGATGTCACCAAATATGGAGTGGTTAGCGGCCCAATTGCAGAGTCGCTGCGTTCATGCGATGTCTTTTCTTTCCTCGCATTGGAGCGCAGATCTGCATTTCCGCTCTGCTCCAGTGCACGACTGCGAGCGGTTACGATGTTTTGCTTAGCGCAGCCTAAGAGAAGGGCGCAATGATGGTCGGAATAGCGCTCTAAAACCGACATCACATATACGAAGCGATCAAACGGTTCGAGTTTTAGAATCGCGGCATATGGTCGCTCCTCCGCAGAGAGAGTATCGAGTAACTCGGAGCTCTTAGTGCCGGTCGCCTCCGTCGGCCGCGGATTCACCACGCGCACGGCGTTCAGAGTGACCACCCGCCTAGCCCACGATCGTGCCCATTCCTTGAAGACCGGATTGTCTTTGGTTGCGTCCTGCAGGCCTGCGACGAAACACTGTTCTGCCATTTCCCTGTCCGCGGTCAATAAGAGTGAGAGCAGGTACAAACTACTCATGTCCTCGCTAAATATCTGTTTAAAATCGGCGACGCTCGCATAGGGACTGTTCTTGATACTCAGTTTTGTGTCTGGCATAGTCACCTCCGTGGTGATCGTCTTACTCATTTATGCAATGTTCATTCGTGCGTTGGATCTGGTGCCGCGTCATCCTTCGGCTCGCCATCGCAATGCCTGGCCAGACGCTTCAGAACGTATCGCGTGAGGACGCCACAGCAGGCGAACTTTGCTCCGTCCTTCATCAGTCCAAGGAGGGCATCTTCTCCCTCGCGACTGATTACCGTAAGACTGCCCACATCGATCACCAATTTGCGGCCATCGAGATTCTGGAACGCGTCTTTCCAACTGGTGCGAAGCTCATTTACCCAAGGGGCCATGAGCTTTCCTTCAACCACCAGCGTGCGTTTGAGTCGGGTGTCTATTGTGGAGATCTTGAACATATCGGTGTCCGCTACGCTTGAGTACAGTGCAACCGGCGTGCCGAAGCGGAGCACCCGAATCGTCCTCGTAAAGCGAAGAAAACATTGCCAGGGAATGAACCGGCTCTCGTATGGTGTCAAAGAATGTCAACACCAAAATTGACACTGTCAAAATGGATGACAGAGTCCCCTCGGAAACGATTGGTGGAAATCAGACGCGAGGAAGAGGAGTCATGGCAGGTTCTTCGCGTCTGGGATGAAGACGCGAAGGAGTCCTTGTTTAATGCAGTTTGTGGAGGGAATCAAAAAATATCGAGAGCTACGACACTAGTCGAGGATCGATGCCGAGCTTTTTCATGCGTGCGATGAGTGTGGTCCGTTTGAGGCCCATCCGCACTGCAGCGCCCTCAGCTCCGGCTACTCGTCCGTGTGAAAGTTTCAGTACGCGAACGATCTCATCCCGATCATTGGCTTCGCGCGTGCCCAACGCGGGAGCGCTCCGGCCGGTGCCTGCCATCTCGCTGATCGGAACCTGCAGCGCGGGGCCGCGAGTGAGGATCACGGAACGCTCAATGAAGTTTTCCAGCTCACGAATATTGCCCGGCCAGTGCCAACTCGACAGCTTCTTCATGGCCTCGGCGGGGATGGATTCAATCTCCTTCTCCATGCGCCGTGCATACTTCTGCGTGAAGTAACGGACCAATAGCGGGATATCATCCGGGCGTTCGCGCAAAGGCGGGATACGAATCGGAAACACATTTAGGCGATAGTACAAGTCGCTACGGAACTCCCGATCCTCGATCATTTTTTCGAGGTCGCGGTTGGTGGCTGCCACCAGTCGTATATCGACCTTCTTGGTCCGAGTGCTCCCCAATCTTTCAAACTCACGCTCCTGCAAAGCTCGCAGCAACTTGGGCTGGATGTCGAGAGGAATGTCTCCAACTTCGTCAAGGAACAGCGATCCTTGATCGGCAAGTTCCAATCGGCCGACCTTTTGTGAAATCGCGCCCGTAAAAGCGCCGCGTTCGTGTCCAAAGAGCTCACTCTCAAGCAGCCCGGTCGGGATGGCCGCGCAGTTGAGCTTTACAAAGGTCCGGTCTTTGCGGCGGCTGCGCTCGTGGATCGCGCGCGCAATCAACTCTTTTCCAGTTCCTGTTTCGCCAAGCAGCAGCACTGTAGAATCGCTGGGAGCCACGGTGTCCACGAGATTCAAAACATGGCGGAGAGCCGAACTTTGTCCAACGATTCCCTCAAAGTCCATCTCACCGCGAATCTCCTCTTCCAGGTACAGCTTCTCTTGAGCGAGTTTGTCTTTGAGATCGGCGATTTCTCCGTATGCCAGCGAATTCTCCACCGCAATCGCAACCTGTCTCGCAACCTGCAGCAGAAAAGCGACTTCCGCCTCCCCAAACGCACCTTCATTTCGACTGGCCACCGCCAGCACACCGAGCACGCGGTCCCGGCTTACCATCGGCACAGCACAGAACGCATTCATTCCCTCTCCCGCGGCCTTGGCACAGAGTTCAGGCGGTGCGGTGGCGGGATCGAGCCGGTTCATAACCCACGGCTTTCCACTTCTAAATATCTGATCCGGCACTGAACCCTCAACGCAGATCATTGCCGTGTCAGTGAGTGGACCCTTGTTATCTGGATAATCCAGAGCATGGACCCGCAAGCCCTTGCCGTTCGGTTCGGGCAACAAAATTTTCGCAGCATCGCATTGCATCACCCGGCGAACGCTGGCAGAGATGGATCCCAGGAGATCGTGAAGATCCAGGTTAGAGACAACTTGATTGGTGAGGTCAAGGATCATGGTCAGACGATCCTGTGCCTGACGCGACACGTAGAAGTTCACCGCCGCATCGATCGCCAGTGCAATCTGGTCAGCCGCAAGGGATAAGAACCGAACCTCGTCAGCGGAATAGGCGTGGGGCCGCGCGCTGCCGATGCTCAATACGCCCAGACGGCGCTCTCCTCTGGCAAGCGGCAAACAGCAGGTCGAAGCAATCCCGCGTCCGGTGAGATGCTCGCCATATTTCGCGAACTTCGCCTCTTGCGTCCAGTCCCCGGTAACGAGGACCTGTTGAGAGTTGTGCACCAACTCGGCTGGAGTGTTTTCCACCACAACCTCTGCCAAAGGCAAATCAAGTCTTCTTCCGTTTGAGTAGAGCAGATGCCATGCGACTGTGTTGCTTTCTTGTTCAAAAGCGACAAGTTGCAGGTAGTCAAGCGGAACAACTTCGAGCAGCGCGGTGAGGAGCACATCGCCGGCCCGGTCGCAATCGTCGCACGAGCCGATTGCATGTGTCGCGCGCAGCAGGGCTTCATAGCGATCCCTATAGGGCGATGACATCGTGATCGATGCAGCACTCATGCGCTCTCGCGTGTCAAAGCGGAATTCGGATCCATCAGCATTCATTGTCGCAGGCCAGTCAGTCTGATCCTTCAGATGATTCGATAAGGGAGAAAGCTTCAACAAAACCGTTGAGAGTCCACTCGGACCAAAGTTCTTCTAAGTAGCGGAAATCGCCAACAGTTCGCTCATGTTCCCGCAGTCGTGAGATGGTACGTCTCTGGATCGCCCTAATCGCTACGAGCTCAGAAACGCAGGCTTCATCAGTTGCTTCTTATACGCCTCACCGGATACGGATTGGAAGCGGATCGACGGCTCACTGGGTTCATCTCCGCTTCTCTCGCGTCTGCGCCTGGAGGCAGGAACCCCGCATAACATCACCACGGAATCACGCCCTCTGTGTTGGAAAAGGTGCCCGTCGGACCATCCGGACCGAGCAGCGCCAGGCGCACTGGCTCGCGGGCGCCCTCTTCGACGGTCTTTGTGCCCATATAGTTGTTGAGGTTCGTCTTGGTATAGCCAGGGCAGGCGGCGTTGACCTTGATCCCCGTCGACTCCAGCTCGATCGCCATGGCGAGCGTCATAGCGTTGACAGCCGTCTTGGACGCAGAGTAGCCGGGAACAAAAATCGCGCGATAGTGGCCTGCCGGGTCTGAGTTCAGCGTTAGCGAGCCAACGCTGCTCGACATGTTGACGATGCGGGCTGCAGGCGCCTCGCGCAGGAGCGGCAGCATCGCCTGGGTAACAGCGAGGACGCCGAATACGTTGGTCTCCCAGATCGTGCGCACTTCGTCAAGGGAGACATTACTGGGGCGGCTCAACCTGACGTACTCCTCGAAGGACATATCGGGCCGCATGCCCGTATTCGAGATGGCCGCGTTGTTGACGAGCACGTCAAGACGGCCAAAGTCCTTGCGGATGCGCTCCGCCGCGGCGGCGATCGAAGCTTGGTCCGTCACGTCGAGCTGGATAGCGAGTGCGTCAGGCCCAACCTCTTTGGCCGCAGCCTCGCCACGCTCGAGGTTGCGCGACCCGACCAGCACCGTAAAGCCATGCGTCGCGAGGTCCTTTGCGATTTGAAGACCGATTCCTTGATTAGCCCCTGTGACCAGGGCGACGGGTTTGTCTTGCACGGTGATCTCCTTTGCTTGTTCTTTAAGAAGCCTTCGCCTTGGTTAAGGCGTCCCCCGGTTCAGGCCGGAAAGAAATCCATGTTGCTGAGATCGGTGAGGAGTGTCGGCCCAGTCGGGGTCCATCCCAGCTTCTCTCGTGTTTTCGCGCTGGAGGCTGGCATGTCCCAGGCGGCGAAATTAGAGAGCCAGCCAAAGTGTGCAGGCGCCTCTTCCGGTGTGATGGAAATCACTGGCACTTTCAAGCCTCGGCCAATGGCTTCTGCAATCTCCCGGGCAGAGACACCCTCTTCGGCCACCGCGTTATACCGCACGCCGCCCTCACCTCTTTCCAGAGCGAGGCAGTACAGATGAGAGACATCGAAGCGGTGAGCCGCCGGCCAGCGATTGAGCCCGTCGCCGATATAGGCCGCCATACCCTTCTCGCGAGCCACCTGGATCGCGGGCGTGACCAAGCCCTGCTTCACCGTGTCGTGCACCTGCGGAAGGCGCATGATGGCGACGCGGACGCCTTGCTCCGTAAGAACGTCGGCAGCCTCCTCCGTCGCTGCGCGGGGGATCACTTCCGAACTTGCCTTCGGGTCGTCTTCCGTGGCAGTCACGCCAAGTCCAGCTCGCGACATCCCGGTCCCTGAGGTGACAATCAGCAGTTTGTCAGAGCCAACCAACGCAGAGCCGAGAGCCTGGATGGCACGTCTGTCAATCTCGCAGATCTCCTTGAATCTCGAAAAGTCGTGAACAAAGGCAGTGTGGATAACCGCGTCTGCGTTTGCCGCTCCCGTGCGCAGGCTCTCTAAGTCTTCGAGATCACCACGGTGCACTTGGGCGCCTGCAGCGGCAAGTGATTTGACACCTGCATCGCTGCGAGTAAGACCCAGGACCTGATGGCCGTTTTCGATCAACTCGCGGGTGATTTCCGAACCAATGAAACCTGTTGCTCCTGTGACAAAAACACGCATATGAGAACTCCTATTCTTCGATGCCGACCGTTCACACGGTCACTGCTCAGACCAAATTATTGGACTGCGACATGTCCGGGTATTGCGTCGAGATTGGCAAGCACGTCAGCGGGAAGTTGCAGCGTCGCCGCCTTGAGATTCTCGCGAAGATGCTCGATGGATGATGTCCCGGGAATCACCAGGATGTTCTGCGAGCGCCGGAATAGCCATGCAAGCGCAACCTGCATCGGCGTGGCATCAAGACGCTGAGCCACTTCAGAGAGCGTATCCGACTGCAGCGGAGTGAAGCCGCCCAGTGGGAAGAACGGAACGTAGGCGATGCCGTCACGAGCAAGGTCTGCCACGAGCGCATCGTCGGCCCGATGTGCGAGGTTGTATTGATTCTGGACGCAGACGATGGGTACGATCCGCCGCGCTTCCGCGATCTGTGTGAGCGTCACGTTGCTTAGTCCGATATGACGGATCAAGCCCTTTTGCTGAAGCTCGGCCAGGACCGTGAGCGGCGCTTCGATCGAACCTTCTGCCGGTTGATGGACGTTAAACATGCTGCGCAGGTTGACCACGTCGAGCACATCCAGGCCGAGGTTGCGGAGATTGTCGTGAACCGCCGTGGTCAGCTCTTCGCGCGAGAGAGCTGGAATCCAGGATCCGTCTTCGCCTCGCCGGGAGCTGACCTTGGTCACGATTACCAGATCGTCGGGATAGGGGGAGAGCGCCTTACGTATGATCTGATTGGTGACGTGAGGGCCATAGAAATCGGAGGTATCGATGTGGTTCACACCGCTCGCCACGGCTTCCCGCAGTACAGCAATTGCCCCATCGACGTCTCGAGGTGGTCCCCACACTAACTTGTCGCCATCTCTCCCTGCAAGTTGCATGGCTCCGTAGCCCATGCGGTTCACGCTGAGTGAACTGCCGGGCAGGGTAAAGCTGCCGGGCAGGGTTATATCCTGAAGCATCTCGGTCCTCCTTGATTCAAGGTTGGGTTCCCCGCGCCCAAACGGCATTGACGAACCCATGCCGCTTCGCATAAAACGGAGACTGTCTCCCAATTAATAGATAACCGGAGACTGTCTCCGGTTGCAAGTATTTTCGTGAATGGCTAACAAAAATTCACAATCCGCCGAACGGAAGCCGCGCATGGATGCGCAGCGGAATCGCGAGCGGATTTTGGAAGCAGCGAAGGAGGCGTTTACCCGCTCTGGCGCGGACGCCAGCCTGGACGAGATCGCCAAACAGGCGGGAGTGGGAGCCGGGACTCTGTATCGTCACTTCCCCACCCGAGATACCTTGATCGAAGCGGTCTATCGGAGTGAAGTTGAGAAGCTGGCTGCGGCCGAGCGCAAGTTCACAGAAACGATGTCCCCGATTGACGCGCTGCGAACATGGATGTTGCTGTTCGTTGACCACATCGCGGCGAAGCAGATCATTGCTCCCGCCCTGAATAGTGTTGTTGGTGGCCCTTCAAAGCTATTTGAGGGTTCTCGCGAGCTGATCATTGGAGCGATTGATGCGCTAGTGAAGCGGGCCATCAAGAGCGGCGACATTCGCAATGATCTCGAACCGTTCGACCTGCTTCGAGCGCTGATCGGTGTCTCCCATATTGCGTCCGGTCCCGGCTGGCAGCAAAGCGCCAGGAGACTGGTGGACATCCTCATTACAGGCTCACGCCCGGTTAAATAGGACGCTTCTCCAAGCTCGGTCCACAAAGCCCAAGAGCACTCGTGATTCCAACTTTGAAGTTGAGGTGCTCACGCGCGGTTAGAACGTCGTGGCGCACCAGCCAGTACGCAAGCACGACTTCGTCGAACCACGAGAGCCGTCGCTCGTCCGCGTGGCAGCTATAACAGTCCTTAACTGAGGATGCGCTTACGCGAGTAAGGTCGGTGTTCGTGTTTCACTCACGCCAAGCGCCACTCCCCTACTGACGAAAGACATCGTTGTCAGACTGAAGGAAGCGGGGCTCGCCCGACTGGCAGTAAGTATGGATGGTGCCAGCGCGAGAATCTGCGGCGGTTCGCGCTCGCGAGCGTTCGCGGTTACCGACGATCCGCTGGCGGAAGAAGCCTGCTGTTCTTATGTCCCCAAGGGATTTTTGAAACCTTCGGTGTCGATTGCGAGAATGCCGGTGCTCAATGTGCTGTATTGAATAGCACTGGTCCAAAGGTAAGCGGATTGGAGGCCTTTTAAGCTATGCCTATCCAAATAGGAACAAAAAGTCACAGCTTCTCTGAACCGATAGGCCTGTTGTCAGACTGCCACAGGCGCATCGAGATGTTCCTCGCCTCTCTGGAAGCTGTCGCCGTTGTAATTGACCGGCCTGCCTCGGAAGAAACCCAACGGGGACTGGAGGCGGCTCTGCGATATTTCAGACAATCATGTGCGCAGAAGCAGTCCCATGGCGTTGCCATCGCTCGCTGATTGCCGATGCGCTCCTGGTGCGAGGGATTGAAGTGCAGGAGATTACAAGCGCAACCGTCTCGCGGATTTATTCACTGATGCCCTTCGCGCAAGTCAGTGGGAACCGAATCACCTACCCGGCTGGATGATTGCAGGTAATGTCATTCCCGCTCAACGTCGCGGTCGAATCGAGATACATAACGAAGCAGGCAGGCATTGATTAGCAGCAACACCGATGACCCGACGGCCGCCGGAACGAGTGTCTTGACCTGGCCAATGAGCAGCGCCTCTGTCGAAACCGTAAGCAGCCACAGTTGTACTACAACGGTTGTGCCGACAAGAATCAGAATCGCTGTAAACAGGGTCGTTCCCTGGGTGCGGACGCTCATCATGCCTCCAGTTCTGTGGCAAACAGCCTGTCGCCACGCTGCTCAAGTTTTATCCTCGGGAGCGGCCGCGTCGGGGGACCGGCAACCGGGCTTCCCTCGTAGATATTGAACACGCCGTGATGACAGGGGCAAACCAGTGCATTGTCAGCCTTGTCGTACACAACAGCACAGGAGAGGTGAGTACAGACCTGCGAATATGCGACCAACTTGCCATCCGGCGTGCGGACGGCAATGCAGGGATCCTGGTCGGTGGGATAGCGAAAGAGGAGCGAGCCCGTTCGCTCCAGCGCTGAAACGGCTCCGATATCGCGCTCAGCTTTCGAACCACGATGAAGCAGCTGGCCAGCAATCGCCGCGATCCAATTTGCCCCAGCCAGCAGCAACGAGCCGAGCGTCATGAACTTCACCATCTCGCGACGGGTCACGTAATGGTCTCCTTCCCATTCAATGGGGAAGTCCTGCTTCCACTTCGGAGTCTTATTGCAGCTGGCACACTCTTTCGTTTCGTTGGTCACTATGCGTCCTCCAGCATTAACGCAACATCGTAGGGATCATCCTGTAATGCAGTCGGAGTTGATGAAATCTGCACGAGATCCACGTTCAATTGTTCAACCTCGCGCGGAACCATTACGTACACCTTGGTCTTCACAACCTCATTTCCGAATTTCCATGTATTGATCGGAATGCCACTGCGCGTGCGCTGAATTTCTTCCATGGTGGTAAAGGTCAGGGCGCCGGATGGGCAGACAGTGGCGCACATCGGCTTCTTGCCAACGCTGCTGCGGTCATAGCACATATCGCACTTCATCATCTGGTCAATCTCTGCACGATACTTCGGAACGCCGAACGGACAAGACATTACACAGTTGGAGCAGCCAATACAGCGCGGCTTCAGTGAGCTCTGCACGACTCCGTCGGGAGTCTTTTTGATGGCATCGGCGGGGCAGACGCGGGCACAGATCGGGTCTTCGCAATGCATGCAGACTTGGGGCGCGGTCTGCACGCTGTCTGAGCGCTGGATGGTCTCCAGGTGAATCATGCTCACACCGCGATGCGTGTCGCACTCAGCACAAGCCTGCAAGCAGGACTGGCATCCAATGCAGCGCGAGTGATCGATAAAGAAAGCAGCCTCGCTCATCGGATGCCACCCGCTTCCATCTCAAGTTGCGCGATGGGGTCCGTGGGAGCATCGGTCTTACTGACGCGAACTGCGCAGATCTTGAATTCAGGAATGTTCGACACCGGATCGATGGCGCGAATCGTAATGTTGTTGGCCGAGCGATCAAGCGGCCAGTGATAGGGCACAAACACCGTATCCGGTCTGATCGTCTTTACCACCTGGGCGCGCACCACGACCTTGCCGCGGCGACTCTCCACTTTTACAAAGTCACCATCAACGATGCCGAGCTTTTCAGCGAGGCGCGGGTGCATCTCGCAACGTGGCTGCGGATACTGCTCCATCAAGCTTCCGATGCGACGGGTTTGCGTGCCAGACAAAAAGTGCGAGACCACGCGCCCGGTCGTGAGAATGATCGGATACTCTCCGTCAGGCATCTCCGCGGATGGTCGCCACTCAATCGGACTGAAGTGAGCTTTGCCATCTGGATGTCCGAACTTCCCGCCCTCATAGAGGCGCGGAGTGCCGGGATGTCCGGGCTCTGGACATGGCCAGAACAGACCGTAGTCTTTCTCGATGGAGTCCCAGGTCATGCCGGAGTAGTCGGAGACGCCGCCTTTCGAGGCGATGCGCAGTTCCTCGAATATCTCGCGCGGCGCGGAGTGGAACTTGTCTGCATAGCCAAGGCGACTGGCGATCTCATTGATGATCGCCCAGTCCTGGCGCGCGCCCTCCGGAGGCGTGACTGCCTGACGATGGCGGATCACACGGCCTTCCACGTTGGTTGTTGTGCCTTCATCTTCTTCCATCAATGAGCCTGCAAGCACAATGTCCGCATAGCGAGCGGTCTCGGAGAGGAAGAAATCGATGTTGACGTAGAACTCCAGTTTTCCAAGCGCCTCGCGAACGTAATTGCCATCTGGGAGGGAGACTGCGGGATTAAAGCAGATCGAGATCAACCCCTTGATCTTGCCTTCGTGAATGGCTTCGACCAGTGGAATTGCCGACAGCCCCTTTTGCGGAATTGACTCTTCAGGGACGCCCCAGACGCTTGCAATGTACTTGCGATGCTCGGGATTGCTGATGTCGCGGCTGCCGGGAAGTTGGTCGCACTTCTGTCCCTGCTCGCGCGCACCTTGCCCGTTGCCCTGGCCGGTGATCATGGCATAGCCGCAACCTTCGCGCCCGATGCGTCCACTGGCAACGACTAAGTTGATCGCGGCGATGCAGTTATCCACGCCCTTTGAGTGGTGCTCAATGCCACGGGCATGAAGCAGGAAACTGGTTGAAGCAGGGCCCCAGAGTTCGGCAGCCTTGACAATCATCTCAGGCGGCACGCCTGCGATCTTTGCCGAGTACTCCGGCGTGTACTTCTTCACCGTTTCTGTCACGGCTTCGAAGCCGGTAGTGTGTTGGGCAATGAACTCGCGATCAATCCAGCCACGCTCGATCATGATGTGCAACATTCCGTTGAATACGCCGATATCGCCACCCGAGCGCACAGGAATGAACAAGTCGGCATTGCGTGCGATGGGCGTCATGCGTGGATCAAGGATGATCAACTTGGCGCCCTTTTCGCGCGCTTGCCACAGATAGTCCGTTGTGATTGGTGCGCACTCCGCGATGTTTGCCCCCGCGGCCAGAATGACGTGAGCTTTGGTGATGTCGCTCCAGGGATTCGCGCTACGGTCGATACCAAACACTTTCTTTGAGGCGGCGCCGGCAGAAACCATGCAGAGGCGTCCGTTGTAGTCGATGTTGGCGGTCTTTAACGCGACCCGCGCGAACTTGCCCATCAGGTAAGCCTTCTCGTTTGTGAGAGAGGCTCCGGTCAACAGAGCGAACGCGTCATTGCCATACTTCTGCTGAATGCGCTTGATTTCCGAGACGACACGTTCCATCGCCGCATCCCAGCCAATGGGCAAAAACCCCTTTCCTTCTACGCGCTCCAATGGACTCTTCAGCCGGTCCGGGTGCTCGTCCTGCATGTAGCGCTTCACGCCCTTCGGGCAGAGCTTGCCTCGATTGAACGGAAAGTCCTCCCACGGCTCGAACCCAACAACCTTGTTCTCACGCACGCGCAGTTGGATTCCGCACTGTTGTCCGCAAAAGCAGCAATGCGTCTTCACCAGCTTCTCGTCTTTATCGGTGTGAGCCCATCCGCCGGGAGGTACCACGTGCAGCGTGGGGCCAAATTGTTTGACCAGTTCAGGAATATCTGTCGGAAGCTTCGCCACTGTTACAGTTCCTTTCCCATCCCGTGCATGTCCCCGCCAAGGGATTTCCAGAGACCGTCCTGCGCTAAAGCAAGATTCTTGCGGCGGCATGCAGGGCAGACATCCTGATAGTGAGTTCCGTCAGCCATTTGATAGTGAATGCCAATCGCCGCCTGCACAGCCTTGAGATCTTCCATCTGCATTCGCGACCCAAAGGCCTCGCCGCAGCGAGCGCAAATGGCCTGCTCGCCTTCGGCTCCGGCTTTTTTGTAGAAGTCTACGCCCAGTTGTGCGGGTCGCTGGAAGATATGGAAGAACTTGCCGAAGGGCAAATAAAGCAGAGTGAAGATCACCGTGATAGCGTGCAGTTGCGAGAGGAATACATAATGCAGCCCGTGCATCAGGTGCGTTGAGGCCGTGAGGAATAGCCCGGTAATCGAAATTGCGAACAGCAGAATAAGCGGCAACAGGTCGTTCGAAAACTGCTGGACTGATCTTGCGTCACGGTCGCGACTGCGTCTCCAAAAGGCGAAGAAGACGCCAACCAGAACCATCACGGCAGCAATGTCCAGAATGTTGAAGGTCAGCTCCGCAACTACCGTTCCGAGGTGAAAGCTGCCAACCGGAATGCCAAACATGAACGCGTTGTAGATTTCCTGGCTGTCGCGCGCGGTCTCAAATCGCACCCAGCCAAACGAAAGCGGAAAGGTGACAGCCGCTGCAAGCAGGCATCCCCAAGCCAGAAACCAGTGGGCGGTCCAGCGAATGCGTGAACGCTTCCCGATAAAACGCTGCAGAAAGATGTTGTTCCAGAAGATACGGCCAAGGTGCAAGACATTTCCTGGAAGCTGTCGAGGCTGCAAAAATAGCTGCCAGCCTCGATACCAGTACAGGCGGGTAGGCGGCCTTCGCAGCCACATCGAGTATCGATAACCTATTCCGAAAGCGGCAAAGACCGATGCGCCCGCGTAGGAAACCAGTGCGGGATCAAAGTCCTTCAGGCCTCGGCTGCCAACAAAGATCGCAGCTATCAGGGACGACGCCACAAGCAAGCCCCATCCAAAAGCATGGGCCGTATCCGAACCGTGAGCTGGAAATTCAGGCTGTCGCATTTTCCACCTATGAGAGAGCAACTGCCGCGGCGGGCGTAGAAGGCCGCCACACGAGCACCGCGAGACATATCAGAGAGAACGCTCCAAGCAGAACAAAGCCAAGCGCGAATCCGCCGGTCTGCTGTTTGATGACGCCAAGCAAAAGTGGCGGGAAGAAACCACCCAGTCCGCCGGCAGCGCCAACCAATCCGGTCACACTGCCTACGGAGTTCGGAAAGTACTCGGGTACCAACTTGAACACCGCGCCGTTGCCGAGACCGATGGCGGCAGCCATTCCAAGAGCTCCAATCGTGAAGGTGGCCATCATTGGGCAGGCCAGGAAGATCGCCATAATGGCCGTGGCAGGAAATACCCACTTCAGAATGGTCCGTCCACCAACCTTGTCCGCCAGAATTCCACCTACCGGCCGCATCAGCGTGGCCAGAACAACGAAGCCCGCTGTTCGCATTCCCGCGTTCTGCGGAGTGAGCTTGAACATCTCCGTCAAAAAAATGGGCAGGTACACCGCCATCGCCACAAAACCGCCGAAGGTGAGGAAGTAGTAAAGACTGAGGACCCAACTCCGGGGATCATTCAGCGGACGCACCGTGTCCTTGAATGATTTGATCGCACCACGGCGCGGAGCGTTGCGCGCCAGGAACACAAAGAGCACCAGCCAAACAGAGAGCAGGACGCCGAAGGTCCAGAATCCCCAACGCATTCCGGCAGCGGCTGCGATGAAAGGTGAGCCAAACGCGGCCAGCGACTGGCCGATGTTTCCGGCTCCGTACACGCCCAAGGCGAAACCCTGCTGCTCTGCGCTGTACCAGCCACTGACGAAACCGACACCCACCGAAAAGCTCGCCAGCGCAATTCCTATGAAGAATCCGTAGATCAAAAGGTGTTGGTAATCATGCACCGTTCCCATCAGAAAAGCTGGAACGATGGAGATCAGCATCACGAAGCTGAACACCGACCGTCCGCCAAAGCGGTCCGTCAGCATCCCGAGTGGGATTCGTCCCAGACTGCCCAGGAGAACAGGAAGCGCTACAGCAATGCTCTTCTGCACGGGAGTGAGATGCATTTGCTTGCTCAGAATCGGCATCATGGCGGAGAGCGAGCCAAAGACCGCGAAGCAGAAGGCGAAGGCTCCTGTGCCGAGGGCGAGTTGAAGCCTAGGAGAAGGTTGGGATTGCATTATGAGTTCCTCTTTACCCGCTGGGCTCGCAATCACCGTGGCGGCCAGACTATATCAGGAGACTACTTCCAGAGCTTTTGCCCTATGACTTAAGTCTCAGCGATAACAGATTTCTTGGCGGCATTGCCCTGATGATCGAGGCCAAGCGTGCAACCATCCTTGTTTGGCCAGCTCAGTAGGAATATTCCTATGCTCGATCATGAATTGGCCTTGCGCAGGCACTCCTGTGCCTGCTGGATGAAGGCCGGGTTGGCGCCGTTGGCGGAGCAGTATGCCCGGGACGGGGTTCTTCGTCGGGCCCACTGAATGAGATGCTGAGCAGGAAGGGAGCGCTGCGACTTAAGTCAATCGCATTACTATTTTGCCGGAGTGACCAAAGTCGCTGTGGGCAAGTGGAGCGGGCATTTAAGTGTGTTTCAGGGAGAATCGTCATGACTGCCCCAACAAAGATCGTTCGCGAAATTGCACTGGAACAGCCGTCCTCAATGCGAGTATTTGAACAGTACGGGATTGATTGCTGCTGTGGTGGCCGCAAGCCTCTAGCCGAGGCATGCGTCGCGGGAAAACTGGAAGTAGATACAGTGATTGCAGCGCTCGAAGCTGCTGCGAAGGTCGTTGCTCCTAGCGGCCAGGACTGGTCGCGGGCATCTGCAGATAAAGGCTGGTGAGCAGCGCGAGGCCATGGGGATTCCGAACACTGTTGAGGCGACCAGTTTACCGAATTGAATCAGACCGCACGCGGTCTCGGCAGCTGGGAGCAAACGATCTCATGGCGAAGATCCCACTTCATCCTAAACATCCCGAACGGGTATGCTGGGGTTGCGATAAGTATTGCCCTGCTGACTCACTGTTCTGCGGCAACGGTACCGTGCGCACTCAGCATCCGGCCGAGTTCTTTGGCGAAGACAGGCTCGACTGGACAATCGACAGCCCCCCGTTCTGAACCAGAATCCCCAGAAGCGATCAATGGGGGTATTGCGGTAGCCTCCGGAACAGAGCAGGATCTCGCTGCGAGCTGCCTGGCGGCAGCATTGTAGTCGTGGCATTTCAGCATCACAGGGTTGCAATTTTCGCCAGGTTGCAATTTTCGCCAAAGTCCTCCGAAACCGGCTTCGGGAAAATCACCAAAACTCACAATTTGTGGAGCAAGAAACCCGATCAGACGTTGGGGATGGCACAACCTGTGGCATAGTTTGGCTAGCTGGCTTGTCTCCAATGGCGTGGATGTGAAGACGGTTTCCTCGATGATGCGGCACAGCAACGTAAGAACCACCCTGGGGATCTGCAGCCATGCGGTTGATTCCAATCGTCTAGCGGCTCAGGGACAGTTTCTGAATACGTTGTTGTCAGGAAACCAGATTCAATAGCGGAACGAAAAGCGGAATGGAAAACGATGCGGAGGAGGATGGAGTGCTTGCTAAGTCTAAGAAAAGAAATGGTAGGCACGAGGAGACTCGAACTCCTGACCTCTACCGTGTCAAGGTAGCGCTCTAACCAACTGAGCTACGCGCCTGCTGTTTGAATTGTATCAGTTGCGGGTAATTTTCGCCTTGTGGAAAGTAGCAAAAGTAACAGTATCGGGTTTAGCTCCCGGTTGCTGCCGCTTCTACGTACTTCGCTTGTGGCAGGATCATCTGCAAAACCCGCTGCTGTGCGTTTCGTTTTGCTGGCGTTACGGCCTGAGTGTAAATGTCCATCGTGATCCGGCTGTTTGCATGGCGCAATATCTCTTGCACCGTCTTCACATCCTCACCGTTAGACTTCAGGACTGTCGCCAGCGTGTGCCGGAACGTGTGCCACCCTACCAGCTTCTTGATTCCTGCTCGTTCTACCGCTGGCCTGATATGCCCTGTCAACACGCTATCAGCCCAATAGGGTTTCAATCCGTCACATTCTGGGCTTGCAAACACCCAATCATCAGGGCCGCTGTATTTCGATTGAGCCTTCCAATCGTCCAGAAGTCCAGCTAGTTCGGGTTCCATCGAAACAGGCTTGCGGGATGCTTCCGTTTTCATCTCGCCCACAACCTGATGGACTATTGCGCGACTCAGGCGAATTTCCCGCGCATCGAAGTCAACATCTGACCATTTCAGCGCGAACAGTTCGCTACGCCGCAACCCTGTCACAGCAGCAACCGTCACCATTGAAAGATACGGCTGCTGTAGCTCTGGCATTAGTGCCGTTAGCTCGTCTACCGTTAGAACATCTGGGATGCTCTCCCGCTTTGCACTCTGGCGAACTGACCTGATAGGGTCACTGGTCGTGAACTCATACCGTCTCGCGTGTGCATACAGTGCAGACATGAGGTTCCGAATCTTCGCCTTTGTAGCTGCGGCCAGTTTCAAACCAAACAGCCATTCTTCCACGGCTACGGCCTTCACTTCTGACAATAGGCGCGTTCCCCAGAACGGCATGATCCAAGTTGCTAATACAGACTTGTAAATCAACTTGGTTGAGTGCGCCTTTGTAGACCGCTCTCCGTCAAGTTCGTTCGTCTCGTAATGGGCGATTAATTGCGCCACGGATAGCGGCCTAAACGATGCCCCTACGTTTTCCCGGTTGATGTCAGCACGCAAAAGAGCAACGGCTTTCGATG
>Ga0302320_10000192_pt1 | contig 136972 bp, 96 predicted proteins | sample Bog_T0_3_FD_202130 | JGI IMG/M metagenome (GOLD analysis project Ga0302320, IMG submission 202130) | Peat permafrost microbial communities from Stordalen Mire near Abisko, Sweden - Bog_T0_3 | ecosystem: Environmental > Terrestrial > Soil > Wetlands > Peat | place: Sweden: Abisko, Stordalen... | reverse complement strand
GCTTTCGAAAGGCGACTGGACAATACTCGGTAAGCTAATCGCCATTCCAGCCTTCCTGACCCTGATCACCGGGACTTTCGGCTGGGTGATGCCTCGTGCCGGAAAAGAATTCCTGGTCTTTTGGAAGGTTCGCAATTGTTTGCCCTCAAGCGGGGCTTTTACTCTCATTGGGCCTCGTGATCCACGTGTCGATATGCAAATGCTCATCAGCAAGTGCGGTTCCCTTCCCGAGGAGCCAGGCCAACAGACCGCGTTATGGTACCGAATCTATCGTACTCATAAGGAGGAAGCTTCCGTGGAGGATGCGCATGGCGCGTTTTTACGATTTCGTGAGATGACAACTCTCTGCGTCGCATTCATCATAGTTAGTGCTGTCTCTGTTGCGTATTTCGCTATTGGAGGAAGGCCGCTCCTCTTCGGTTCATTGCTTCTGGTTCTCGAATACCTGACAGTAATGATCGCCGCAAGGAACGCAGCCACGCGATTGGTTGCAAATGTTCTCGCCATTGAGAGCGCCACGATAAGTGTTGACTCATCCGAACGAGAGTCTTCCTGATATCCACGGGCTGCAGTACTGGAGAACGGAGTCGCACGCACTGTCTGGTAGATTTCAGCTTCCTTTTAATAGACCAACATTCGAGGGTTCGCAGAAATCGGCCAAAATCCCCATTGCCAACGCAAAGCCTAGATTAGCTAGATTACTTATCTTAAGTGGATCAGGATCCAGGAATTCTCAGTTAGACCGGTCCACCACCTCTTGCAGTGAAGGAACGATTCGGTCGGTTCGGAGGGATTCTCGGAAGTTTGCCAACCCAATACCTACCAGGCGAAAGAGCCTCTCAGAGCCGAGATCGATACGCTCACGAAGGGAGAGTGCAATTGCAGCCAGCTCTTCGCAAGATGTTGGAGGCGCCGGAGGCGTGTAGCTGCGTGTATGGACGCTGAACTCCTTCGTCTTCAGTTTCAGCACTATCGTTCGAGCGATGCGCGAATCCCGGCGGGACGCCAACCAGACCTTCTCGGCAAGACGCCGAATGAGATCTTCGGTTTGGGATAGCGGAATGTCCTTCTCGAAGGTGTCCTCGGCCGAAATAGACTTCGTCGGCCTGTCGGGCGTTACTGGATTGTGGTCGATGCCGCGGGCGAGTTCGTAGAGACGAGCACCATAGCGTCCAAATTGTACTTCGAGCGTACCCAACTCAAACGCCCGCAAATCCCCGACGGTCTGAATTCCAATTTGCTTCAGGCGAGCTTCGGTCGCTTTGCCTACACCTGGAATGCGACCAACGGGCAGCGGTGGCAGGAATGTCTCGAAGTCCTTCGGTTGAATGACGAAGAGTCCGTCAGGCTTACGCCAGTCGGAAGCGATCTTGGCCAGGAACTTGTTCGGAGCGACGCCCGCCGATGCGGTCAGAGAAAGCTCTTCACGAATCTGCCGGCGGATCGTTATCGCGACTTTCGTTGCTGTCGGCAGGCCGGTCTTGCTCACTGTGACATCGAGGTAGGCTTCGTCGAGAGACAGAGGTTCGATGATTTCTGTATGACGACCGAAGATTTCCCGGATCGCGTGGGACACGGCCTTGTAGCGAGTAAAGTCAGGCGGGACGAAGACAGCCCGCGGGCAAAGCCGCTCTGCGGTCACGGCTGGCATCGCCGAGCGTATTCCGAACTTCCGCGCTTCATAGGAAGCCGCACAGACGACGGACCGCTTCCCCTTCCAGGCAACAACGACAGGCTTTCCGCGCAGCGCCGGATCATCCCGCTGTTCGACAGACGCATAGAATGCGTCCATGTCCACATGAACGATTTTGCGAAGTGCCGCGGGTTGAGTCTCCAACAGTTCGCCGGCCATGGAGTTGATTATAAGCGAATATATGGCGAAAATCGAAAAATATTTAAGAGAGGCAGAAAGACGTGAAACGCTCTGGGACAGCGAACCTTCCGCTCCATGGCGGCCACATGCCTCCATGGCTAGCCAACCGCATGACCGAGCTCGGCACGGCTATCAGACCGGAAACCCACAAAGGTGTTCCGCTGAACCCTGCAATTCTGCCAACCAATCTCACAATTGCAAGGTTGAAGCCATGGGCGGAACCCTGCTGGCGGTATCCGATGTAGCAGTTTTGAATAGCGGATTCCATTATTAAAGTTACATCGACTATGTTTTAACAGTAGGCGAGCTAATAAAAGTATGCCCAAAGTCACAGTTCCGCTCCACGAAGCAGTTATTTCGATGGGAAGAGCGGAATGAACATTCTCGCAATTTACAGAAGTGTTCAATAATCGATTCCCAAATTAATTCCTGGACGAGTTGACGTCAAATGGATGCAACCAGTAGCAACAAAGTGACGCGCCGTTTCTCTGATCCGAACCTGGTTTTTTCCCAACCAAGTGCCCTAATGCTGCGCATAGTACCCAGATTTTACAGCATACGCTCATCTGAGAAACATCTTTGATTCGCCCTACATATGCATGGGAATTTCTGAAACTAATAGAGATGACGGCCGCAGGGAATCCAGAAATCACTTCAGCTCTTCACGAAGCGATATGAGGGTGGAGCAGAGAATTACCTTCTACTAAGTCCCGCCCAAACGACTCCCCACCCAATTTGAGCAACCATATCGACATTCAGCGGCGCTGAAAGGACGCACGACAATCTTCCGAACAGGCTTCCTGGGTCAGGTCGCGCTCAAGTCTTCCGGCGAGGCTTCGAACGGTGAAGGATAAAGAGTGGATTGAGCATATAGGCGAGAATGGGTGTCCTCAATTTGTTTAATTGAACCGACTAAATCGGGAATTTGAAGGCTTCGATGCCAAGATCATTTTTCATCCCGATCAAATAGTGATAAGGCGAAGAAGCCCTGGCTTGGCGAAGTTTGCCGCGAGTTTCGGCGTAGCAAGCAATTCCGGAAATGGCGAAGCCAAAGCCGGACAATATCGCTGCTGCAGCCGGGGAGACGGGAAATGCAGCGAGCCCAGCTGCCATCGCAGTCGGCACCGTTATCTTCGCGACGCCTGAGATCCCGCCGACGCCGAGCTCATCCAACGTCCGATAGAGGCTTGTTACTGCTTTCTCAATACTAACCCGTTCAGTTGCGAGGTAGTCATTCATCGCGTTCGGGTCGCTGTACTCTTTGGCAGTGGTCACGATTCCTTCAACGGCCGTCCTAAACTCAAGCTTTTCCGCTTTGCGACGCTTGGCAAAATCCGCAATGTTCACCATGGGAATGTGGTTCATTTGTTCCGGAGAAGGCATTCGAATTCCAAGACGAACCAGGATGTCGGACATTTGATCTCCAGGCCGGGGGGCAAAGAGAAGCGCCTGCCCAACATCCGCGTCACCGGGGGAATCCGTGTAAAGTGGAGACGACATCCTTTCTGCCATTTCCGAAGCAAGGCAAAACATGTAAAAGGCGCCTACCTCGTCATGCATTGCGACCCAATCGCCGAACTTGTGAGCCAGCCCAGCGGATTGCAACCTCCCGAGAACCAAATAGCCAAACTTTTCAACGTGAAAACCCTTATTTCTCGATGCAAGATCCTTCGCCGTTTCGAGATCAATCTGAAAATGATCCAGGTGAGGCTCCACGTGCTCAAAAAACCTTTGCGCGGCTGCTTCCTCGTAAGGCTCGGGTCGAGTGAAAACAAGGAGATCCCTTTCGGTGAGCAATTGACCGTCTTGGTCGTCATTCAACACATGATCACCATGCGTGAGTGATTGCGGAACGATTCGGCGAACCCGATCCCAATAGATCAGAGAAGTCTTCAAGTAGTTACTATCGCGCGGATGAATAAACGGATAGTAGAGAGTCGTTCCGGTGGACATGGTTGGCCTCAATGAATTATGCCAATCGGAGGGCTCCAGCACAAGGCAAGAGATAGATGCGAGATGCCCCTGCCGTGGCACCCGAGCCGGTGCGTGCCCGCCGAAGGATTGAACAAGCAGCCGAAAGACTCCGACCAACTCTGGCCATTCCGGTGCTGAGTCTGTTCAAAGTTCAGCGCCTTGGCCGCGTCGGAATGGCTGTCGAATGCTCGTCCAGGCCCCGGTAACGATCCGACCTGAATCGGATGCCTCCAATCTGAAAAGACAGCGACTATCCGCGTCGCAATCGAAGGAACTTCTTTCTTAGCAGATACATTTTGTGTTATAAGACGAGCACCAGTTCTGGGGCAACCAATTCTGATCGGAAAAGTACGCGAAATCTCTGGGTAGATTCTCAGCACTCTCCTGCGACTCCAAGCATATCCAGTGCCAGATCTTGCTCCGCGTCTCCTCAGTGCGCAATAGCCATGCAGGCGAGGTCCGCCTGATCGGAGGGATAAATGCCATTCGTGCCAGATATCTGGCAGACCCTGCGCCTGCGATACTCCGATCTGCTCGCCCAATGCACATACTCTGATAGTCTTGGCCGGAAGCGAACGTTTAGATGGAGACGGCGCGAAATCACCTCGGCAGTCGCCTTTCCAGCACGAGGCAGTTTTGAGTTCTCTCGCGATTTTGCGCGCTTGACCCAAACCTTGGTTCAAGACATGCCCAATTCACGATGGCATGAGTACTTCTCAGATACTGCACCTCTCGGCATCTTTGTGGCGGCGCCGTCGAGCATCTCAATCAAGGACGTTGAGGCGGAACTTTCCAACATTCTGACAGGTGTGCTTCCCTCCGAGCGCATTCAATGCGTTCAGCTCTCCCCCTCCAAGGCCATGAGCCGCACTCCACTTCGTCTGCCACTGAACATCCTGGCAGCGGGAGAAATGGCCCAAATCGCGTTGTCTGACCTTAAAGAACGCCGATGGTTTGGAGGTTCTGACCAGGTAAAAGAGTTTGGAATCCGAATCCAGAGTGAACGCGAAGTCTCTCGTGAGACACTCAGCACCTTCGCGGCCGACATTGTGGTAACGGATGACACCGATCATTTGTTTGATGACATTCGTAAGGTCCGCGAGCAGCGGCGGCCGCGCCTCGTGATTCTGCTCGGCAAAGACTTCCGAGAGCCATCCGAGTGGAAAATATCGCCGGGTGTAGCTCTGTTAATGCTTCCGGATCCAGCTTCTGATAAATCTCTGCCGGTGTTCCTGAAAGCCTTCGTCTACGGGGTCGTACACGACTTTCCTCTCCATGCGGCTCTGAAGTCGGCGATCTTGGAAGAGCATCCGGAAAGCATCCCTCTGTTAATCGCCGACCCGCACAGCAATCAATCGTTAAGAATCATGGATGCTCTGATTGATTTGAGGCGGCAAAGCGATCGGTTGCAAGCCACTCTCCCGACCTTCAATTTTCAACCATTGTTTGAACGCGCCGAAGCTGTGCGCGGATCTAAACTCGAAGGCCGCCTGCCGAGCATCAGAACCCGAATCTCCGATCTGCGCAGTCCCGCCCAGGAGAACGAATTCGGTTCAATTCTTTCGGAGGCAACCGGCGCTCAAAAGATTCCAGCTTACTTTTCACGTGAGAGCAACGGCCTGATACCGATGGCTGAGGTTAATGCCAGATTTGCAACATTTGCGGACGCGGAGTCCTTGTCGCGCAGATTCGTCAAAGGCATGGTTCGAGACCAAGGTATCTCCCAACTGCTCCGCGCTCATCAACAGCGCTTCGTCGATGTTGCGATCGAGCGCCTGGAAACTGATCCGCTCCTCGGGTATCTGGATGGATTCAATTCTTTAAAGACGAACGCTCTTTATCAACTCCGAGTACACGTGGGAAACCGCCTTCCCGACAGTATCGTTGTCGGCAAGGAAGCCCCGATTGACCCCATCCTTCCAGCAACGAAGGACCCGCGCGGCCATCAGTTGGAATTCACCGTGCAAGCGAAAGACTTTAGTCTAATTTCCGAGCAAACGCAGAAAGCTTGGCTTCCTGAGTTTGGGGCAACTACGCCGGTGTATTTCAAAATCCGCGCTCCAAAGTCCTCCGGCACGAAGCACCTGCGCATTTGCGTGTATTCGCAGAATTATCTGATTCAATCCTACGAATTCTCTGCCGATGTCGCCGAAGACGAGTACCCACGCGCAAAACCTGAAACAGAGTCTCTGTACGCAAGACTTGAATATTCGCGCACCGACAGATTCTCGGATTTAGAACGATTCCATCCCCGACGCCTGTCAATCGGGGCGAACAGCAACGGCAATAGCTCCACACACCAACTCATCGTCAAGAGCGATCAAACGAGTGGCGACCTCACGCTGTTCCCCGGAACCTACGATTGGCAGGTCAAGAAGTTTCGCGCAACTCTTGAAGCCGCAACAATAGACCCGCGAAATCCCAATGTATCCCGCGTCTACCCAGCAATCCCTGATGGGCAGGCTCCAGCGAGCGATGTAGCACAGATATTCCGAGATCTTGCGAAACAGGGAAGGAACCTTTACGACGCCGTCTTTGGAAAAGCGGCTCGAGGCAAACTTCGCAAGTCACTCGTCCAAATTGCTCAGACGTCGAATGAAAAGCTGCAAGTGATCCGGTTTGACGAGAACTTTGTGTTTCCGTGGGCCATTCTCTATGACTTTGCCTTACCGGATGAGATTTACGGCCAGCCAGGCGCCCCGGTGTGCCTGGGAGTCAAGATTGATGCGGCCGGAACCTCAGTAGCATGCGACCACACGAATAAGGACAACGTGTATTGTGTCAACGGATTCTGGGGAGTAAGGCATTTCGTTGAAGAGATTCTTGGACAGGGAACAAGTACGAATCCAACGATCGATCGAGCAATTAGCGACGCGATTAGGGTCGTTGCCGACCCAACATTGCCAGGTGCATATTCGCTCATTCAAAACCTCACTGCTTCGATTGGTGCTCTGCTGGTTAAAGAAGGGCCAATCGATCCCGACCAGTTGCTCGACCTTTTGTGGGTTGCACCACCGACTCGACCTACGATCCTCATTGTGCTTGGACACCTCACGAAGGAGGACATCGTGGGACAACCGGAAGGCCCGAGAGTCGAGTTGGTAGCGAACAGCACATGGCTGTTGCAGAAAAAAATATCCGAGAGAGCAGGACTTGACGCGGACGGATGGTGCCAACCGCGAACCGTGGTGCTCATGATGGCCTGCGATTCCGCAGCGACAGAGGTGGCGACTGTGAATGATTTTGTCACTGCATGGAACACGGCTGGAGCCGGTGCGATCGTCGGTACAGAGTGTATTGTCGGATCAAACCTTGCCGCCGAATTCGCAGAGAGCGTCACCAAGGGTCTGTGGGGCGGAAAGACGTTAGGAGAAACTATGACGGCCTTTCGCCGCGACGCCGTCAAACAAGGCAATCCGCTTGGGTTGGTCTTCCATGCGGTCGGAGATGTCGACCTGACGGTGAATTAGATGAAACTGCTTCCGAACAAATGCGCAATATTCCTCCTGGTTCTTGCGGAAATCACATTCGCGGTTCCGGCATGCCATGCACAAGGACCCACAGTTCCCCTTGTGACACTCGACAGCGGCCCCATCGTCCAACTCTGCGCAACTTGCTCTTCTCAGGAGTTGCGGTTGGCCGTCACTCCAAAGCCAGGTTTCCGCGTGAAGAAGGCAAACAATTCTCCCGAAGATCCTGCGGTCGTCGAGGTTAGCTTCGGCAACCAGCGCGATGCTTCGCTCATCCCCAAGATCGTTCCACGCTGGGATGCTTCCCCCGAAGGCATCCCGGCCGCACTCGTCATCACGGTCGATCCTCAAGTCAGGAAGGCCGGCACCTATGATGTCCTCTTGAACCTCCAGCCTAAAACTGATCCCACGGCACCTCGGTTGAAGATTCAGATCATTCATGCTGCGGCCAAGTTGGAAGTGCCGGACAAACTACTCATAGAACGCACCGACTATTGGCCATTTTCAGTGGATGTTGACAAGATGAAACTCTCGGTTCGCGAGTCCTCCCGTGCTTCGACTGTGATCGACATCAGTACGCAGGCTCGGACCTCCATGCAGGGGGCTGAGATGGTAACTGGGCAACTCGTGCTTCAGGAGATTGGCAGCGGAACCCCGGCGAAGCCGCTATTCCCTGCCGGGAATTCAATCCCCGTCAGCTACGATCTCTCAGGAAACTTCCCCTTGGGTACCGTCACGGGATCGATACAAGTATTTGCGCCCGAATTGACCGACCCGATGACCCTGAACTTTGAAGTTCGTTCCAAGCTCACGAAAATATACATCTTCTTGGCCATTGTGGCTGGCTTGTTTCTCAGTTGGTTGCTCAAGGTGTATCTGCACAACGTGATCGATCTGGCAGACGCGAGGTCGAAGGGGGCGACACTGCTCAATCAAGTGCAGGCCGACTGGAACAATTATCATGACCGGGAGTTCCGCAAGGCTATCGAGGTGCTCAAGAATAAACTCGAGGCCGCCTTGAAGGGCCGAAAGGCGGACGTTATCGTCCAGCAAACGTCGCTGTTGGACGCAGCATGGAGGACCGCACTACAAAACATCGCAGTACACCTGCAAACCACGAAAACAGCACTCGACGATCTGCGAAAGGTAACGGAAACCGCTTGGATTTTACCGGGCTTAGTCCTCCGGGCTATCTCCGCCACCAATCAGACTTCCTCCAACCATGTAGACATCGCGCACATTCAGAAGCAACTGGTTCAAAACGATCCCTCCTCCGCCGATGAAACGATCGCGAAACTCCGACAGCAGTTGGGCGGGGAATTCCATAAGCAAGGCCCCGCTTGGCGCGAAAACGTGCTCCTTTTCCTTCATCGCATCGGGGAGGCTACTGAAGGTGTCTCCGACGGCGTCCTTGCGCAATTCAAAGATGCATTGGGCAAGACCGAGCCGCAACTATTGCCTATGAACGCCAGCCAATTGGTTCCGGACCCAACGACAGCCATACTCGTCGATTTCTTGCGGGGTTTCGAGACCGAGTATCGGCTTGCCCGGGAATTGCTGACGGAACTCAAGGTTCGAATAGATCAGGAATGGATCGAGCTCGCGAAGTTGCTGGGTCCACTCCCGGATCCCAATACCGCCGACACAGGGATCTCTTCATTAAAGAAGAAACTCGATGCCTTCTCTAACACCATTCTTCAAGCCGCATCCGATCCAAAACCGGCCATCGATAGTCTCGTGAAACAGCTGGCCGAACTGGAGCAAGCGTGGTCAGATGCGTTGAGGGAATTGCTTCCGACCGCTGCGTCCGCGCAATTGTCCCAGGTTCAAGCCTTGATCCAACATCAAGACTTCCTTGGAGCGGCGGCAATCGTCGCAACGGCGATTTCAGCCTCACAGCAGAAGGACCAGAATGTCATCCTGGGAAGGACGGGAAGTATCAATGCAAAAGTATTTTCCTGGCCGAGCCTTGCCGGCTTCTTGGCGCCATCTCCGTTGACCGTGGTCTCATCATTTCCCCATTTCGTGACCATTCCAGGTGCTCTTGCTGCCTTGCAACTCAAGAGCGAGAAGCAGATTCGATGGGCCAAGGGCGTCCAAACACTGGTTTTGGCGGCGATGTTCACGGTCTTCGCCTACAGTTCAAATAGCCGCACCTTTGGGGGAACATGGAGCGATGTCAGCACCATCTTCTTCGCCGCGTTTGGGATCGACATGACGGTTGACGGTCTGTTGAGCAAGCTCAAATGAGGAGCTTCGCCCTGGCTGTTGTCAGGAGCTTGCAGCGGGTACGTGATTGAGTATCACGCTCTTTCAAGTGCGTTTGGAGAGATAGATTGGAACCAGTTTCGCGAGGCGGAAACGAGTCCCACTTTTCTCGCATACTTCATTCATCCGGTGCCCACCTAGCGGCACTACGTATCCGTCAAGTAGTCCGCAACTTCGTCCCGCATTATCTACAACTAAATCCCGCGACGTCGGATGGAGCCAGGTTCCGGTCAAGGCGGACCACGTTCAACTGTTTCTTCACAATCGAAATTTCCTTATCTTCCGCACAATCAATGGTATAAATGAAGGCATATCCGCAATATTTCCCCTTTCTACAGAGGATTCTCCGTGAGTACATCATCGGGCGAGGTGACGTCTCTCCTGCTCGAATTGAAGCGGGGTAACAAGGAGGCCGAAGGGCGTCTTATTCCTTTGGTCTATAAAGAGTTGCGCCGCATCGCCGCATCGTATCTCCGCCGAGAATCCCCGGACAATTCCCTGCAGCCGACAGCCCTGGTTCATGAGGCCTACATTCGGCTGATTGACATCAAGGAGATTGATTGGCAGAGCCGCTCGCATTTCTTTGCCGTTTCAGCGACTCTCATGCGTCGCATCCTGGTTGACCATGCCCGCGCGAATCAGGCTCGAAAGCGTGGCAACGGCTGGGATGAGGTGAGCCTGAATGAGGCCATCTTACCTTCTCCCGAACGCGCTCCGGACATTCTTGCATTGGATGATGCGTTGAACAAGTTGGCGGCATTCGATGAACGCCAATCAAAAATCGTTGAATTGCGATTCTTCGCGGGAATGAGCGAGGACGAAACGGCGGGTGTTATGGGCATTTCGACGCGCACAGTTAAACGTGACTGGCGAATAGCCAAAGCGTGGTTGTTTAAAGAACTGAGTTGCTGAAGCCGATGGGGGCGGCATCGCTTCGCGGCTTGCCGGGGGACGAATGGATCAAGATCGATGGAAGACTGTAAACCACATCTTCCATGCGGCGTTGGAGGTTCCGGCCAACGAGCGTCATGTGTTTGTGGCTACCGCCTCCAATGGCGATCATGAACTCCAGGCCGAAGTTGAAGTCCTCCTCAAGGCAGATCAGAATGCCGGGAGTTACCTTGAAAAACCTCTGGTCCCCGAAGAACTCATCTCGACTTCGGCACCTCCCCTGAATCCGGGGGAAGTGCTCTGTGGCCGTTTCCGCATTCTGCGTGCGGTTGGCGAGGGTGGCATGGGCCATGTCTTCGAGGCCTATGATTCGGAACTGGCTGTCCATATAGCCCTCAAGGTCATTCGTCCCGAAATTGCTTCCAATCCCGAAGCTCTCGCTCGATTCCGGCAGGAGGTTCGCCTCGCACGCCGAATCACCCATCCCAACGTGTGCCGAACATTCGATATTGAGCATGAAACCCGCATTTCCCCGACAGGCGACAAAAGGCAGGAGTTCATCTTTCTGACAATGGAGTTCCTTGAGGGGGAAACACTTCATTCGCGCATCAAGCGGATGGGCGCCCTCCCGTTAGAGGAAGCGCTGAAAATTGCACTCCAGGCTCTGGACGCACTCTTTGCCGCGCACACTCTCGGAATCATCCATCGCGACATGAAGCCAGCAAACATCATGCTCGTTCCCACAGAGAATTCCGCGGACCACGGCTTCCGCGCCGTCATCACTGACTTCGGACTTGCTCGGCTTGACACTGTGGTTCCGCAAGGATGGCACTCCGAGTTCAGCCACAGCGGCCGGCCTATTGGCACACTCGCTTACATGGCCCCCGAGCAACTGGAGGGCACGGCAGTCTCGGCTGCGACCGACATCTATGCATTCGGCTTGATTCTCTTCGAGATGGTCACCGGCACGCGCGCCTTTCCGTCAGATAACTTCCTCAGTGGGATTGCAAGACGCCTTACCGGCGCACCTCCCTTGCCGCAATCGATCATTCCTGACCTGCCACTTCCGTGGTGTCGCGCGATTGAAGGTTGCCTTCGTCTGAGGCCGGCAGATAGATTCGCGTCTGCCACTGACGTGATCGCGGTTCTCGACGGCCGGCAGACAAATCTTCCCCCTGTAACCAATCTGCCATTCGTTCAAAGAGTGACCTTTGCCTCTTGGCCGGCACGTCGCCGCTTCGTCACCCTCGCTGGAATTTTTTTCGTCACCGTGGCCCTTTTCTGTGGCGGATACCGCCTATATAGAACGAGTGCCGATTCGCATGTAAATCCCGGTGCATTGGTTTACCTGACCCAGGTAAAGAATCTGTCGGATGAACGATCTCTCGGCAACTTGACCGAACTTCTCAAGGCGGGCCTGGAACAATCGGCACAGATCAACCTTCTTGACCAAAGCCGCGTGGGGGATACCTTGCAACTGATGACCAAAGCTCCGGAGACCGCCATCGACCAACCGCTCGCGCGAGAGATCGCAATGCGCACCGGCGCCGTGAGAGTTGTTTTTGCAACTGTCACGGGCTCTTCTGGGAACTATAAGCTCGACGTCGACATCCAAAAACCTGACGCCGAAAGCCTCCTGCGTCCCCGCGAGCACTGGAATCGGACCATCGAGTGGACCACCACCTCTCAAACAACTTCCACTGCCGGAGCCATCCCGCGGGAGCTCTTAACCGCGGTCCGCAACACCAGCGACTGGATTCGATCCAAAGTGGGCGAGTCCGGCAATGACATCGCCCAATTGGATGCGGCCCCTGAAGACGTCACAACGGGCAGTTGGGCAGCGCTTGAGGCGTATGAGCGTGGCGAAGAGCTTAGCCGGGACCGGCGCAAAGAAGATGCTGTTGTTGCTCTGCGCAACGCGGTGGCGATTGATCCGGAGTTTGCGACGGCATACGGGCGAATGGGCGATATCGAGATATCTCTTGGACACAGCGTCCAGGGTTACGCAGCGTATGACCGTGCCATGCAAACGGGCCTCGATCACCGGCTGACACGGCGCGAACTCGATCGCATCCGGGGTATTTATGCCTCAGACTCATGGGACTATGACGCCGCTCAGGAAGCATTTCGCGACTATACAGTCTTTTACCCCAATGACTTCAGGGGATGGTTTTATCGCGCGCTTCCGCTGATGCGCCTGGGCAGGTACGATGAGGCGGTTGCAACGCTCGACCGAGTTGAGAAACTAGTTCCAAGCAATATCTACGTTCCTTTCGACGCCGGGCTTTGCGCTCTAAAGCGCGGCGACATCGCCAGGGCGAAGAAGTGGGCAGAGGAATTGCGTCGCCGGGGTGATGCGGACGGTCCTGGGCAACTGGCAGGAATTGTCTCATTCTTAAGCGGTGACCACACTGACGCAGCGCGCGAGTTTGAATCCATGCGCCAGGCGAAGGTCTTGAGCTTGCGCCTGAAGGGTTACGCGCTGCTTGCACGGCTGTGGGCAGAACAAGATGATCCTGCTCGCGCGCTCGAAGAGGTCCGGGCCGGCGAGACCGAAGCTGCAGCGCAAGGCAGTGTGGGTGAACAGGGCAGTTTCGCTGTGGACGAGGCCAGCCTGCTTTGCGGAGGTGGACAATGGAGCGAATGCGTGGAGCGGATTCATCGGGCAATTGCGCTCGATAATTCGCCAGAAGTATTGCTCGAGTCGGGCGAGGTGCTGGGGCGGGCGATGGAGCAAGCTCCGCTTGTGGTCCGCCCACAACTCCGGGGAACACTGAACGATGTAGCCAAACGAGTACCCGCGATCACGAACAACCGCGCATACGAATTGACCGCAATGCGTCTTTGTGCGGAACAATTGGCTTCCGCCGGTAAAATGTCCGGAGCGCTCACCGAGGCCCGCCGCGCTGTGTCGCTCGATCAACAATACAGCCGGCGCGAGCAACTGGTGCGGTTCCTGCTTGCCGCAGCTGTCCATGAACCAGCCCGCGGTGAGGGGATGCGCGAAGAGGCGCGCCGGTCCCTCGCCATCACCGCACTGGACCCGACCACAATCTGGCTGCAAGCTCAGCTTTACCGTCCTGGCACATGGAGCGAAGACGTCCGGCTCTACCGGCATGAGTTTGGTCCGCCGGGTCCAGCGTCACCTGCCTCAACGAAATCACAGGAAAATCGAAAGTTGACGAGGCCAGCGCCCTTACGAAATCAACCGTAATGGCAATCCCGTAACCTGCAGCAGCGCCAGTGCGCGCGCTGCCCTAAACGAAAAGGAGAATTACGATGATGACTCCACAGCAGTGCCAAAAGCTTCTTATCCTGTTCTTGATGCTAGCTTCGGACAGTGTCAGCAACGTTGATATTGCAAACAACCTCGCGGCGATCCAAGACCTGGTGAACGATGTTCCGAAGGCAATCAATGTCCTGAACACTTGGCGAAATGGGTCCAACCCCGCTTATAACAATGACCGCGGGGCCGCCAAAGCTGCTGTATCGGACTTTCTCTCCACAACCGGGAACGGATGGGGAGGTGGTGGCAATTGTCCTCACGACATCGGGACCATGATGCAGTGGCTAAAGACCGTCTAGCCCCACGAAGACAATAGCCTTCTGGCCCACCCAACTGTGGACATTCCCGCGCAAATCTCGGCCGGGATGCGAACGCCCACCCTTCCTACTGTCTCATGCAGATCAGCAAGGGGAAGTGACATTATGAATTCGAGACATGTATTGGCGTTCCTTGGTGTGGGCACGCTGCTGGCCGTTGGACTCTTTGGACGCGGATCACAAGGGCCCCACACCTCGAAACGTTTCGGCGATCCGTTGACCTGGTCCCATGATGCTCTGGTCGATCACGCATACGGCATGTTCCGCCAGTTGACGAGCGGAGATAACCCGACATGGGAACGCCAGGATATGGGCTGGCGCGACGAGTGCGATATCGGGCTGGCAGAGTCAACCTGTGACGCCGAGCCCGTTTCCACACCTGAGACGAAGGGCGTCTCCCAGAGCACCAAAAGCCCGGCGTCCAAAGATGAATCATCCGTTCAACAGGAGATAGACTTTCATTTCAACCACAGTCTGATGGTTCCCCCGCAATTGCAACTTCTGGAAAGGGATCGGGTCTCGACGACCTCGAATCAAATATCGAATTCCACTCCAGAGCAGCTCCCAAATCTCCTGCAGACGATTTATTACAACGGCTCTGCCGCTTTCACGATCACCAGCAACGCAATGAACAAGGCAGAAGCTTTGGGGGAACGGCTTACAGAGTTGGAGGGCCGGAATAGCACACTGCAGGATCTTCGCGTTACAGACTTCCCTCCAGATGCGACGGTTGTGAAGACCTTCTGGGAAACGGTCACTCCTTACCAGTCGCCCAGCCAACCGGGACTTCATCTCGGTTGGCAAGTCGACCTATTTCACAAGGGCTTGAAACCGAATGACGACGGAACCTATAACCCACTTACCCTACTCAACCTGGATCCATACCGTAGCCTCATCGACCTCGATCAGCAGAAGGAGTGCAAGCGCAGGACGCTCCAGTTAAGCGACCCGAATTTGTCTGGGAGTTTTCTTGTCTTCTCACTCGGATGTTTTCTCAGCCGACCGGTCACTGAGGGAAGCCTCGAAGCCCACAGCAGCGAGGGAGGGGTTAAGGACGATATCCATGACCCGTATTGCGACGCAACAGCGCCACAGCATTGCTATCTCATCCTTGTGGGCGTCCATATCATGACCCGCGAAACACCGAATTGGCTATGGATGACGTTCTGGTGGACAAGTGAATGGTGGGACAAGCATCCCGCGGAAACCAGTGTGCAAGATAAGTGGGATCTGTTTTCTGCGAATGCGACTGCCAACAACACGGACATGGTGGCAAATCCCTATCTTGAGGGTCCAACCGTTGGCATGAACTCGAATTGCTTGGAGTGCCATCGGCACGCAATTTTCCGGCCTAATTATGGAGCGCCGCCCCCGTGTAGGTATATGTCCGGCATTGCTGGTGGAGAAAACCGATCTCCGGGAGACTGTGCGCTCCCTGGACCGTTGAAACAGATCAAGCCCGAGATGCGTGACCTTCAGCAGCCGGCGTGTTTCTTCGCAGGTGCTCTTCAAACACATTTTCTGTGGACAATCGCGCTGCATAGCTCCTCAGGCGCGCAAAAAGACGCGTGTGACCCGGTGCGGTCTGCGCGCTCTCCTGTGGCAGCCGTCAAAACGCCATAGTGCTCCGATTGTGGAGCTCGAGACGTTCAAAAAAGAAGGGCCATAGGCCGATTTTTCGATCATGGCCCTTTTCTCGGTACCTTTGCGACTAACTGAGTGAATCGCCATTTCAATGCTTCACTCAGAAGGCGCGACAAGGAGATCCCGCTGCTTGAGCTTGCCATGCTGGGTGGCGAGACTCATTCTCTTCCCCACGATGCACCGCCTACCCAATCAGACTCCTTGGCCGCTCAAGCACCTGCCCCGCAACAAGTCCTGGAACTCTCGCTCACGCAGCCGGGAATATGCAGCAGATCGTGGCCTGGAGCAATCCAAACCATCTGCTTAGATTGCGCCTACCGAACGTCATTGGGATCAACATCGTAAGCCTTTATTCAAAAAACTCGACTCGTTGGCTGTGGCTATTCGAAAACCCGATGGCTGCCCACGATAATTACGCCAATAACAAAGGCGTAATCCGAGCCCTATTGGAGCCCAAGCAAACTTCAGGCGCCGCGCTAGCGATTCCGACTAGCAAGTAATCGCGGCGATGACATGGGAGCAGAACCTGGATTTTGAGACGGCACAAGGATCTAGTCCTGAGACTGCCGGCTGATTCTGGAACTCGAATGAACGCACACTTTGTTCAGCGTGAAGAAGCGGAGAACCGTCGAGATCGTAGCCTTCAGAAGAGCATTCCTGCAGCCTCTGGGCTGAGCAGAAGCGAGCCGGCCCTGTCGATCCGGTCACTGGGTTAGGTTTGCGCCGGGCGCCTGAAAGAGGACGGGATTGTGCGGGGCCCGTTTGGCGAGGAAATTTGCCAGAAGCTCATGAGAGGCCTTCGTGTTGGAGATGGCGTCATTGACGGTTAACAGCCGCAATTCGAAATTGGGATGAGTGTAACCGAGGTCATCAAAGTCCTCTGGCGTGCCAAGCGTTTCCGAACCAAAGAACCGCTCTTCACGAACCTGCAGCATTTCGAAGCTGAGGTTGGAAAGATCGATCGTCGCAAATTGCGCGCTCATCCAAGCGTCTGTTCCTTTCGTACGCAGAATCGCCTGCTTCAACTGCTGAACGGCAAACGCGTCGGCGCTCTGTTCGCGCGTCTTTTCGATGGTCGTGCCGGTATTCAACGGGCCATTGCCGCTTCCGTCAAACTGCCCCGGATCCCCATGAACGATGTGACCAGCTTCGTGCAGAAGCATGAATGCAAGAAGGCGATCTTCGGAGACCTCCAGAGTGAGACCCGTGTGCGATAGATGGTCATTCAGCCATGCTTCAAATGTGCGAGGTTGGATAAAGACACAACGACAGCCAACTGGAACCGCAACCATGTAGCTTCGCGGGGCATGAAGTTCACCAATCGCGTAGATCGCGACATTACCCTTATCTCCCTGGGAGTTGCCTATTTTCCAGGAGGGCGTAAAGTGAACCCCGGAATCCGGGCTAAGCCAGGAATCGGCAAATCCCGCTGCATTCTCGATGAGCGAATGATCAAGAGCCGTCTCGGTCAGCCCCATTTTCGTGACCGGATTCTCTGGCGCTCGATCGTGATGGCAACCTAGGACGACCGCGATAAGAAGGGCAAGAGCGGACCTTGGCGATCTTCTCATAGCCGTCCAATTCGGAGATCCAGTTGGTCAAGGGCATCCCTCGCTTCCTGCTGCGACTTGGATCCGGCCAGATCCGAAACTGCCGCATTGATATAGTCCCGAGCGGAATCGGCCTTCTGGTAATCGTCGTGGGCCTGGTTCTTTGCCATTGCGCCAGCGGCTGTGAGCACGGCCGCCAGAGCGGCCAGCACGCCGATGAGACGCGCAGATTTTTGAGGAAGTCCGGAAAGATTGGCGGCAGCGCCCGTTCGAGGGGCGCGCCGCCCGAAGTAACCTAAGATCAGAGTGACGGCGGCAGTCGAGAGGAAGCTAGCCCATGCCGCGATGTTGTCGATGAGGCTGAAAACTTGGCCGCGTGCGTTGATTGCGAGCATCCTCGACCTGGCATGATCGAGATGCGGCTGGGACTCGCCAGCCGGCAATAGAGTATTCCCCTCGAACCCGTTTGAAGACTGAATCGTAGCCGGGGCAGGCCGCAAAACAGGGTACTTTGAAAGAGAGAACCCCAGCCAGCCGACGAAAAGAAGCAATAGCAACCAGCTAACTGCCTTGAACCCGCCCATGGATCCTCCTGATCTCGCAGAAACGTTCGCAGTTCCGAGTTGAATTCTCTCCATCAGACTTGGTGCGGTCAAGCCTTTCACCGGTTCAGGCCTCCATCGTCGGTGACGCTCATGGGATGACTCGAACCCACAGGGTTCCCGAGCTTGTCAGTCGGAACCATCTGCTGCGTAAAGGTCGTGAAATATGCGGCCCATTGAGGCTCACCAAGGTCTACCAGCACCGCACCGTCCTGCCAGATGTCATTGTGGTCGTTGTGGTCGTCAACACCATTGTTGAGAAAGGATGAAGTCGAGCCTTGATTCATGTGTACGTCATGAATACCGAGCCCGTTCGTATACTTCCGCCCGAAGATGTAGATCGTACTGTTCTCATCCTTGGCTTTTGCCAAGAGACGCATGAGTGACGCCGCTGGCTCCACCTGATCACTGCCGTCCATAATATCGCTGGGGCGCCAGGGTCCTGTCGCACCGAGCACGTCGCTGCGGAGAAAATCGAGGGCGGGGAGATCGTCTCTGCCGGTCAGGTCTGCGAATCCAGAGTCTGCGGCGCCGATCCTTACGAGCAGCGGGTGGCTGAAATCAAACACGAGTTTGTAATTGAGCAGATCGTCGGAATCATTGGTTCCAACATTGACCGCGCTGTCCCACTGCTCGACACTTCCATCAACTGCGGTGACTTCAAGGGTCGTGTGTAGATGGTACTGCTTCTCGCTCTTGTGTTGACTCGACTTTACTTGGGGATCTGAGACAACTTTGCCTTTTAGGAACCCGTAGGTAAGCGCCATGCCTTTCATCCTTTCCGTTGTGCAAAAATGGCGCAAGCGCACTCCGGCGCCGGCGCAGCCGATCTCGATTAGTGGGCAAACAGCATGCGATCGCATGCAAGCCGACTGTCATCTCCATAGAACTTCTTGAACCATGCGGGTTTATGGCTGATGGACGTCGGCTTCTTGAGAGTAAGAGGGTCCTGATTTTCGGGTGCGTCCTGCATCTTCGATCGGAACTCAAGATGGTCGAAGACACGAATCGCTTCGATAGCATAGGATGTAGCGACTCGCGGATCTTCGATCATGACCAGGTTGTCGCCGTTCTTTCCCTCTCCCCCAACCGACATATTGCAGCTTCCCGTGAAGACCTTGGCCGTTGGAAGGTTGAAGTCCGTAACGACGAACTTGTGATGCTCATGGATTCCTTGTCCACCACTCCACTCGCTATTGAACGGCTCCGGCGCATTGTCTGCGAGGTACTGGAAGTCAACGATCCCCAAGGATCCGTCCGGTTTCTTCACTTCGAGCCCACCGACCTTATCCGAAATGCCGTAGCTGAAAAGCGATTTCTGCTCCAACCGATCGATGGCTTCCCGAACTTCGCCGCTCTTGGCCTGATTCAAGAACGCGATGCAGAAAAACACGGAGGATGTCGCCTGGTCGATTGCTGCGCCAATAGGGCCGAGAGACAGGGACGTATCCGAGTGCGGCGAGAAACAGAAGTGCACCGGAGGCTTCCCTTCTTCCTGGACCAAATGCCATTGTTTGGTAACGGCATTCGTTGAGAACCGGTCGGTGGATTCGAAAGCCAGCTCGAAGAATTGTTCGAAGAGAGATGCCGCCTCCGGCGAATGAAAGACCAGTGCATTGTTGGCCTGGATGTAGAGACCTCGAAAGCTATAATTCGTCGAACCGAAGAGCACCTTCAGGGGCTTTCCATCGCGCTTGGCGATCATGACCTTATTGTGCTGGAGGTTTGAGAAGTGCCGGCGCACAACATTATCCGGACCGGCGGAAGCCGCAAGGATTTTGGCGGCCTTCGATTCTGCCGAAGTGGTAGGCTTGTGATCCTTGGAGTCATCGATGATGGCTCTCAGTCGCGGCCCCAAGCTTTCGAGCTGTTTAACAATGTCGGGCTCGTTCAGATCGTAGGCGAAAAAGTCGAGCGTCAAGGTCTCGTCTCCGGCAACGTCCTTCAGGAAGTCGAAAATCAGTTCGTAGGCCTCGAAACCCAGCCACTCATACACGTCGCCAGGGACCTTCTGAAATGTAAGCCCCTTGGACGGAACCTTAGGAATGATGTTTGGGTTGTTTTCATACCGATCCGCATAGGCCTGCGATGAGGCATAGTTTCTGGTGAAACCGACATCGAGAAAGCCATCATAGACGATGGCGTCGAGCCAGATGTCAAGCGTGATCGATGTGCCGGCGTACAGCGTCTCATCGTCGCGCATGTGCCTCTTGGTAACGCGATACGTGTAGGAGCCGGATTGCGGCTGATATGGAAAATGAATCCACCGGAATTTCTGAAAAGGAGCCTCAAGCGAAGGAAAGTTCCTCTGCCCGTCGACCGCGTCCGATGCGGAAACCTGACCGTAGGAAAAGTTCACGCGGTTGCGAAGCGCGACGAATCCGTTGTGGCCGGGACTTTGCACTTCGATTGAGAAGCCCACAAAATCGTCCTCAGGATTTTCCACATCCATTCCTAACAGGACCATGCGCTCCCCACGCCACAGTTTCAGGCTGAACCCGGCTTGGGTCTTGGAATTGGTAAAGGCGTTGTTCGACATCGGATCTCCTCCTTCGCGGAATTCGGGTTGTCGATTTCGGCGCTGAGTTGAATCTTGACCTCGTCGTAGGCTGGAAGGTCATGAGATATTGCCAAGCGATTGCCATTCATCTGCAAACGAGTTTGAAGAACCCTAGCCAGAAGGCCTCTCGGACGACCACACGGAATGAGCCGGGGCGGCCGTTTGAAAGACGTTCGCCCCGATTTGGCAGCTAGGACACTGTGAACGTGGTGCGCTTTCCCGTTTTCAGATCCACCGTGACGGCATCGTCGGCAGTTTTGGCGTTGGAGCCATCCGAGGCGGGATGAAACTCGATGCGCAGTTGAGCGGCGTTGACGGTAATGCGAGCGTAGCCAAAGTCCGTGTCGTCGTAGCTTTCGAAGACGATCTGGTCTTTGCCGTTCGAGAGCAGGGGTTCGACGGATGGTGTTCGCAGCGCCGGTTCGCCCTTCTTGGTTAGGCTATTGTGCGCATGGCCGCTATCGCCTACAACGAGAAATGGAATTTCACGGCCATTCAAATGCCGCGTAAAACGCTGATAGTTGTGGGCGTGACCGGAAAGTACAGCGTGCGGCCAGACACCGGTTTGCTCGCAGATGGCGTCGATCTCGGCTAGCATCTGCGGACTTCCCAGATGCTTGCCTGCACTCTTGGCTGTTGCGGCTTGCGCGGTAACAGCTACATAAGGCGGATGATGAACCGCAATCACAACCGCTCCAGCAAACTTATCCGTCTTAATGCGCTTCAACGCAGCGCGAAGATAGTCGAGCTGCGCATCTGGCATGTAGGGGTAGGTGTCCGCTTGCCCCTTCTGGCTCGAGATGATTCCAGGGTCCTCCAGACAGTTACTGTAGAGACCGAGGATGCGAATGAAGGGTGCTTCCAAGGTGAAATATACAGCCGGCTGGATGCCGGCAGTGCGTGCGAGTCCGCCTGCCTCAGGTGTGCGGTGAAACGACTGGCCGGCAGTACAGAAGTTGTCGATAAAGGCTTGGAGCGTCGGCGTCGTCGAGTTAGGAGCAACCATGCCATCGTGGTTCCCTGGGATCGCAAAGATGGGCGCGGCGTAATCTCGATAAGGGTCATAAAACTGGTCGTAGTAATACATGCTCTCGCCGAAACTGTAGACCACATCGCCGAGGTGGTAGCAGAAGGAGGGGACATTCGCGGGACTCGTTTCGTCGAAGTCGCTGACAAGCTTGTCCGTCACCGCATTCTGGTCGGCAGGTCCGTTCGTATTGCCGGTGTCGCCAACCGAATGAAAAACAAGTTGTCCAGCTGCCCGAATAGCCTTTTCCACGGAGGCGCCCTTGGCGCCGATTGCGGCGGCTAGTGTCAGCGTTGGCTCAATCTCTTGAGCGACCGGAAAGGGCCGAGGCTTGAGTGAACCTTTCTCTTTGTCGAGAATGCTGTATGCGGCCTTGTCCGACCCATGCTTCACGACGAATTTCGATGGGTCGATCGAGACGGTGGGTTCTCCAAATTGCGGACCGGATGTGTTTTCCGACTTGCTGTTGGCCGGGTCCGGGGGTTTGGTCGGATTGTGGACATTTCCTGCGGGGCGGCTTTGAATCGGCAATTGCTTTTTCATTTCGCATCTCCTTGTATGGAGTTCCGGGTCAATTGAGTGCGGGAGAGGTCAAACTCTCCCGCGAGCACTTGTTGAAAACCAGCAAGTCGAGTCGCAAAGTCATGCTGACGTATTTCCGTGCAATCTGATCTTCATTCATGTGTGAATCAGCTCTCTGCTGGCCGGAGCTCTGCTCAACTCTGGTTCATGAATCAGTTCCCACAAGCAGGAGCCGACAGAGATATTGACACTTGCGAGACGCCCGCTATTGGAGTGGGATTCCACTGCCCGTTGATTGTCACTCCGCCAAGATTGGCCTGGTCGGTCACGCCGTGTTCACTTCCAGTTTGATTTGGGCTTGTGTAGAGAGGGTTTTGCTCTACCCCATTTATGACTGGAGTTACCACATAGGAAAACGTCTTCGATCCCGGCTCAAAACATGCGCTGGGTATTGGCAGATTGACATTGGTGGTGGGCAGAGAGGCGCCTATCAATGCCGGCCCCCCAGTCTCGTCATGTTCCACGGCTTGGGTGTACCTTACCTCTGGCACGAGGACGGCATCCCAATGGGTATCATGCAATAGGCTGTGGCTGAAAGGCGTGTTGATGCACGATGCCGTGTCGAGAGAACCGGCAGCCGTAATAGTCGTGGCCGTATATGTGACTCCAATGTGGGTTACATTGACCGCGCTCGGCCCGCCAGCAAAATGAAAGCCCACGATTGCAGCATCCGTGATTCCCGGTCCATTTGGTAATGGTGGCGTTCTGGTATCCGTGACATTTTGGCCGCTCTCACAAGCGCGATTCTCAAAGTGGATTGGAATACCTGGAAGATTGGTTGTTGGAGATGCCTTGCACGAATAAGAGGTCTTTGCTGTGAATTTGTACTTCGTTTCATATGCTTGAGGAACCACGATGTTAAGTTTCAACTCGGAGCTGCTTTCGCCTGTTGGAATAAACCCTAACGCATACGTTGGCTTGTGGGTGTGGATGTCTAGAAGTAGGGTCCGCCCCGCATGGCTGGTTAGATTTGCTCCTGAAATGTTGACTGCGAATGCGTCATCGCTTTGAGACCGGTCTGCTGCGAGATTTGCTATAGAGTGCCCAGTGTCATCCCACAAAGCGACTGTAGGTGCCTTGCCGGAATAGAGCAGATACCCGTAGACGGTTGCTCTGCCACCCGCTTCTGGGACGACTTCCGGATCATGTCCTGCAAATTGAATATAGTCAACTCGCGGAGCTCCCGCCTTCACCAGGGGCACGCTCGCCAGGGTCCCTTGTGCCACGTTTCTCAATCCCGAGATAAGCGACTCGGCGTTCGCAACGCCGCAGTTGCGCTGCTGGCTTAAGATTTGATTCAACTGCCCGACGCCTGCATGTATCTGTCGTCCGAGGTTTTGCGCATCCAGTCCCAAAGAACTCAATGGAACGGTCACGTTTTCCCCGATGATGCCTTTGAACTGACTCAATAGTGCGCTCAGCTGACCGGCAGTTCCGCCGGTCGCAATCGAAAAGTCTCCGCCCAAGTTCGCGCCAAGAGTGTTCAATTGGCCAATGACCGAGTTCGCTTCCGAAATGATGGCAGCGCCGGTTAGCGGATCTTGAGCAAGGCCTTGTCGCGGAAACACGAGAGACGTCGATAGGAAGAAGATCATCGTTACAATGGACACCAAGGCTCTGCCAGTTTGGGCAATCGGTTTTAGCTCTGAAACTCTGCCTGCTACTTTAGGGGCGATTGTTGCGGTTTCTAGACGCATGGTGACTCCTTTCGAGTGATGGCGTAGAAGCAGAGGCCTTCGTAAGCGTGTTTGCCCGACCGGGCAGTGTTCCCGGCGCTATTTCCTCTGTATATATGGTTAAGCGAGAATCTAAGAAGAAAAGGGACATGCTATTCGCAAGACCGTTCACTGAACTTCACTTTTCACTCACTTCATCGTCATCCAGCGAACCTTTGCCCATCGATCGCAGATCTCCTCTCAGACCTGTTTGCGGGTTAAGGTCGGTCAACGGCCCTCAGCACTAAGGAAGAGGCTCCTTTCGATCAGTCAAAGCCAAATTCCAAGACGGGCTCGCCTTTGAATGGCCAGCATACTTGGCCCCTTTTCTTCGGGAAATCCGCTTAATGAAATGAGCAATAGAATCTATCCACTTTAACTGGCATAGTTGTCGAAGCGCTCTGAAGTTGAAGTCGGATTCGCTCTAGCAATCAGCCCAATCTCGGCTGGATGAAGGTCACAGACATCGCCCAGTTCAATTCGAGGAATGGTTAACGAAACACGATTGGAAAGGAGCAACACCCGTGCAAAACTTTGCAGGCACACTGTCGATTCAAGGCTCAACCTCTGCTCTGATTGAACAAAACGCGATCCTTCTTCTCGCCGGATTTCCGGACGTTAACCAAGCAAAGAATGCGGCCACCAATTTCATTCAAAACGTCAAGGGAATCGCCTCGGGCGCTGCGGTCGTGGTGACAGGCGATGCCAGCGTCGTCGGAACTCAACCCGTCATCGTTATGACTGATATCCATTGATTTCGAAGTCAATAGCGGTTCCCATGCAACTCAACAATCTGTCGAAGTTGACTTAAGAAATGGAGACGCGATGAAACATTTCAAGCATGCTTTGATGGTGTCTGCCTTGGTCACAGCACTAGGCTGCCACCATGAGATTCCCATTCATCAACTTGCAGGCACCCCGAACTGGCAGCCCGATGCAAGTCATGCCGCAGAATTGTCCAACGAAGAACACAATGGCAATGGAATTGAAGTGAGCGCGCCCAAGATCTATGACGACGCGTCCCTGCGCATGATGCTCGACGCAACGCGCGCGAAGCTCGCCACAATGAGCGGTCTCGATCAGGGCTCCTTGATCTCGAGTTTGGGAAATGTAACCGGGGCCACGATTAATCAGACGCAACTTGGTTTTCAGGTCCTCGGGCCGACCCCTCCGGCAACATCGACTACGAATACGGGCGCCACCAATTCGGTCACGACAAATGGCAGCTTGCCCGCCGGGAACACATCGGTTCCCGGGACGGTCACAGTGACCACAAGCCCGACCGAATCAACCGTCACCACTTCTCCTTCAGCGCCTACGGTTCCTGCCGTATCGCCTGGCATCGCGTTTACACCGCCGAGCTCGGTCGCACCGTCCTCATTGGATATCCTGAATGAGCAGATGCAGCTGAGCTACGAAATGACGAATCTACAACTGCTGCTGGAAGGCGCATTGTCGGACCGATTCGTGACAAATCAACGTCTGATCAAGCCGCGAGTTACCCTAGGATTTCCCATCAGTCTTCGGGCGCCAGCCGAATTCAAGGATGCAGTCGCCGTGGTGGAGGTTGAAGTCACGACGGCGCATCATAACTACGGCAACGTAGCCGTGCCGGAGCCCCCTTCGATTACCGCGCTTCTGCCTCAAGAGAAGACGTATAACGTGGCCGCTATGACGGATCACATGACCTCAGTCGGTGCAGGTGCTCTTATCGGCACAGTCGGAGTTACTGGCAGCTTCCTGGCTGGCCACAAGACGTTTTATCTAGTCCAGGATCAAGACACTGTAGCGATGCAGCGCCCCGCTTCCAGAGATCCGAACGCCGCGTCCTTCACGTGGGAGTTTCGTCCAGTTCTTGGTCAACACTACGTACGCGGGGGCATGAAGCAGACGTTTGTGCAGCTTGCCTTCCCCGTGGACGAGAACTTCGACTGCTACGGAACGGTTCGGCTGCGAACCTATTGGCGACGCTTCGATCAGAAAAACGGGATCGACAAAGAAGTAATCCCGGAGTCGGTTCTGGTCTCAGCGCGCACATTTTCGCTCCCTCGTTTCGATCTTGCACCTGAAGTTAGCGGTGTCGACTTTACCGACCTCGGGGACGGCACCCTGATGGTCCACGTCAAGGGCCGCTACCTTGCTGGGACTTACGTGCAGGTTGGCCCGGTTCGCTACGATTCTGGGAAAACCCTGGTAGTTGAAGATACTGGTCTCAAATTCACGGTACCCGTAGCCGCATTGGCCATTTGGAAGGGTCACATCGTAGCGCGCAGTGGAGAGTCAACGGAAATCCTCCAACCTTCGGTGCAGACACCGCTCCGTGCACTCAATCAGGACGCATGCGTCGGCGTACCGGCACCGATACTCCCAGCCGACGGAGCGGTTCCAATGCCTCTGACTTCGATCGAACACGAAGTCACGATTCAGCCTTTGAGCGAAAGCGACAGCGTGGTACACGTCGAGGTCGTGACGTCCATGTCGTCCGCAGCGAGAAGCAAGCTCCTGCTTTTGATCGGCAACAAGGTCTTCGGACTGAGGGACGCTCCTATCCAACGGGAGCTAACGCCGACCGGCGTTGTCATCAGCGCGACGGTGCCGACTTCCCTGCTGATTGCAAGTCCCTCACTGCGGGTATTTATCCCGTTCTGGTCTGATGTGGAGAAACCGGATGACCAATCGTTCCAGGCGTCGTACCCTTTGACTGGCAGATTTGGCCCCGACTCAGCGGTTGAGCATCTTGTACTGGTGTCGATCGACAGTACCGGCAACGGCGCGTACCTCTTGTATGGGAACGACCTTGCCGGGGCGAGGATTCTTGTGCCCGATTCCGGAGCCACACTCGATGCCGTCGACAGCATTGCGCAGGATCGCATTCGACTGGTAAAAATCACCAAAGCCGCTCTGCAGACGACCAAGAAGCTTATCCTTCAAAAGGCGAGTGAACAGCGTCCTTTGCTCCTTGATATCCCAGACGCGAAGGCAGTCGCTCCAAAGGTAACCGTCGATTCACCCGTGATTGTGAATACCAATGAGTTGACTGTCTCCGCCGAACAGGCCGCCGACATCACGGCTGTGATGCTCGGCGACAAGAAGTTGCAGTGGAAATTCGTCGACAAAGGCACGATCCGGTTGCTGAATCTCAAGGCCGATGGGGTTACAAATGAACAGAAAACCCGCGAACTCGCCGTCCAATACAAGAATGGAGTGAAAGCTACGGTGACGTTTGAGGTCGTAGCGGCCAGGATTGGCGTAAAGTAAGGAACCGGGGCAGATTGAGGTGGTTCAAGCGGTAGAGGGTAGGTTTAGCCCGGTGCTGCGCAGGAGAGCTTTCCTGCGCTGCGCCGGACCCCGAATTACCACTCTCAAGCTCTATTCCATATTAGGCGCGACCGTCTCCTGCGTTTCCGGTCGGCGGCGGCAGAGATATTCTTGCCGAACTGTCACCGGCGTGGAAAAGATCTCTGCCTCAGAACATACTCATGCCCTGTGCAGGCGAATCAAACAGGGAACGGTACAGAGCGGATTGAGCATACAGCGTGGAATGGATGCCGGTCGCGACAATTCTACCCCGATCGAGAAGAACAAATCGGTCTACCCACATGAGTGATCTGATTCGATGCGAGATGACGATGATCGTCTGATTTGCACGGAACTGCGCGAGGGATTGAAGCGCCGCTCGCTCGGTCGGGGCATCGAGAGCCGAGGTCGCTTCGTCCAGAACAAGCGCAGCCGACTCTCTCAAGAGTGACCGGGCTACGGCCAGCCTCTGACGCTCCCCTCCTGAAAGACCGACTGCTCCAGGGCCGAGCGGGGTATCCAGACCTTGCGGAAGTTGGCTGAGAACGGAAGCGAGTTCGACTGCCTCGATCACTCGATGCATCTGCTCGACACTTGCACGAGGATTTGCGTACATCAGGTTCTCCCGGACACTTCCCTGAAACAGGACGGGGTGCTGTGGGACATAACAGACTGTGCCGCGAATAGATGCCAACGTGAAATCAGTAAGAGGATGATTTTCGAGCAAGATGCAGCCGCTCTCCGGATCGGCGGCGCGCACCAGAAGCCGAGCCAAGGAACTCTTGCCTGACCCGCTCGCGCCAATGATGGCAATACGCTCACCGGCGCCAATCTGGAGGTTGAGATTGCTCAATGCAGCCTTGGGACCGTAGGAAAAGGACACATCCTTCAACTTGAAACCATGGTTCAGGCACGCAGTTTCTAAACGCTGTTTTCCTGAGTCTCGCAGGGTCGGCTCAAGGTCAAGAATCTCACGAACCCTGCGAATGCTGGCTCCGACAGACTGGAGCCGTGCATAGAGGTCCATCGCCGAACTCACTGGGTCGAACACACGTGTTCCATATGCATAGAACGCGACGAGGCCGCCGATGGTCAGAACACCCTCTAGCACCTTCACACTGCCGAAGCCGAGCACAACCAGGATCGAAGTGACCAGGACAGCGCCGATCGCGAGACTAAACTCAATTTGCGTTCGCCGTTGAGTCCATTGCGCCCGCAACATCACATCCCAAATCGAAACAGTTCGTTGCGCGCACGCCTCTTCCGCGCCAAGAAACTGAATCTGCGGCACTGCTGCAAGGTGTTCAGTCAACACGCTGGCGGCCGCGCCGACCTCGATACGCGCTTCGTCGGCCCTGGCCTTCAACTGAACACTGAACCGCCGTTGGATGATGCCGAACAGAGGCAAAAAGGGCAATACAGTCAGCGTCATCGGCAGATTCAGTCTGGCCATCATTGCCAGGTTAAGCGCGAAGAACAGGATTGACCGAATGCTCTGATTAGCCGTATCCGCTCCCAGATTCGCGATCTCATCGACATCGTGTTCGATCCGCGTGAGCTTTTCGCCGGTCGGTGTCTGCTCGTGATAATCGGCCGAAAGCCGATTCATCTGGTCGAGAAGTGCGATGCGCAGATCGCGGACGCAACGTTGAGCGATGGAGAAATTGACCAGAGATCCCGCTGCGCTGAGCACTGACCGCCCGAAATAGCACAGCCCGATCCCACCGGCGATCTCCAGCGCCCATCGCAGGTTCCGTTGGGGCAGAGCGCTGTCGATCAAAGAGCGCATAAGGAGAGGATCGATGGTGACGGCAAGACCAGCGAGTGACACGCAGACCAGGCCAAGCACAATCCGCCAGCGCATCGGTCCAAGCCGCAGCAACAACCAACCGAAGTCGCTCCTGGCCTTCACAGCTCTCCTCCACGATTCCTCGCACGGATGAAACAAGCCTCTCATGCAGATCTGAGAGGTGAACTCCATCTCTCTAATGATCGTTTCTATCGGATTGATGGCTCACAACGAATCCTGCTGCGAAGGTTTCGTCGCACATTAGATCACGCGCCCGCCGAACCGTGCCTCCAGATGGACTCTACGATCTGCGACGCGTACAACACGGGCGCTCAGAATCATGGCACAAACCAAGTTGCCTGCGCTGGCTTATGACTTAGGTGTTTCCTATACGCAACAAGACACGAGACTCGACCGACGACGCTTAAGTCATCGGTATTAGCGCCGAATTCCCTTCCCTGCTTCAGGTGTTTCGCAAAAGCAACTTGCCACAACAGGCGATTGCTCCTAAGTGAGGGCCATAGTCTCCTGCATATATTGGCGGACCTCTCGTCTTCGGGATTGAGCTGCCCTTATACCCTGGCGCACCTTGGCGCCTCACTCACCTTCCGCGTGGAGGGAACAGCCGTGTCACGCCGCCCCGCCGGTACCTTGACGGCTATCGAAAACGAGGTCATTCGAGAGATTCGCGCTCTGAGAGCGTCACCTCAAGAAAGCATTCATCGCGCTCTTCTTGAGAACCCTGCGCGCACCGCGCATCACTTCATCCTTTATTCGCACGGCAACGTTCAACTGCGCCTGGCGACCATCGCACGGGAGCTCGGGATAGAGATGCGAACGATCGAGCGAATGTTCTTTGACGCATACAACCAGACGATGATCGAGTGCCAGCTGGAAACCAGACTCTCTTTCTCGAAGTCGCTGCTCGGGATTTTCCCGCCCACCAAGATCAGCTCAGTTGCTGCCCTACTCGGCTACAACGCGGTACAGGACTTCAACCGGTTCTTCAAAAAGCATACGCACGAGTCACCAACGGAATGGAGTCGCAAGGAGCGCGCACGAATCGCAAGCGAGATAGAGCGTGGATCACATGAATGACTAGGGCTCGCAAGATGCGGACCCGGCCACGCTCTGCACAATCACGACGAATTCATTTTGTCGCTTTCTGCGAATCGGTTTTTGTTGCTTCTCAGATTGGGAAGTGTCAGACTCACCGCACAGTTGGAGTAGCGGTGCTTGCGCTCAAAGGAACACCGGTTGTCATGCTCATCACGAGCGATCTTCCCCGGCCTATCCGAGAACCATCCACTTGACCCATCTGATTTGCCTCAGTTGGATCCTCCACCTGCGCGGTCCGCGCCGGTAGAGGGGTGGGGAAAGCTGCGCCTTGCGCTTGCACGGTTAGTTCGCATCCGGAGAAAAAAATGATCACAGTTACTCCCCACATTCGATCCATCGTCGATCACGACGGCGCAGTGATTCTAGACATCCCTCGCAATACGATGACGACTCTGGACTCGACCGGAGCCTACGTCTGGGAACGGCTGCAGCGCGGTTTAGAGGTTGACGCCATCGTTCGAGAACTGGCTCACGACACTGGAGTTGAAGAGTCGGTGGTCGCCAAAGATGTTGAGGAGTTCATGGAACAACTGAAGTCAAGTCATCTGGTTCACTTCTCCAATCTTCGGTAAGCAGAAACGGCGGGATCAGCAATGAACGAGCAGGCAAACTATCAGTTGGCATTTGTCCTTCCAGACTCCCGGCAGGCTCTCGGACTCGCATCTCCGAGGGGTGCAGAGTTTCCTGCCATCAACATCCCCCTTTGGGACCGACCTGTTCAGAGACTGACAGAGAGGATTCATGCCAGATGGAGAATCAGGACGATCGTTCTCGACATACTGGCGAGCCCAACTGCAGAGATTCCCTGTGCGGTCATCGAGGTACAGTCCCGTGGCTGGGATTTCGGACGCGCCGGATTTTCTGCGCTTCCTAAGGCGGGCACGAGTATTCCCTCACTCTCGGACAGTCAACGCGAAACACTGGCGGCGATCCTGTCAGACGACGACTCAAATAGGGAACCGCTCGCACGCATTGGGTGGGTCCAGAGGGCCCAGCATTGGATAGAAGAAAGCGTGACCGACCATAGAGTGGAATTCAGCGAAAACGTATTTCATGTCAATGGCTGCGCGCCCTTTGCCCTCGTTCGGTTTGAGACGAGGAAGGGTTCAAGTTACTGGCTCAAAGCAACCGGATGGCCCAATACGCATGAGCTCTCTGTCACGAGGATGCTCACCGAAAGGTTCCCGAGCTTTCTGCCTTCACTCGTCGCAACCCGTCAAGACTGGAACGCCTGGATTACGGAGGACTCTGGGCCAACTCTTCGCGATTCACTCACTCTGCCCATGATCGAGCGGGCAGTCGCTTCCCTGGCCTCCCTCCAGCAACAAAGCACTTCGCAGATCGGGAGTTTGTTGGCGTCCGGTTGCTTTGATTGCACCATCCCCGAGCTCGAAGCACATGTAGACGAGCTGGTGGACTATCTGGACGAGGCCATGCAACTCCAGACTTCGACAAGGGTGGAGCGGCTTGACAGGCGGCAACTCAACAAACTACGAAGCTTTCTCCACAACACGTGCTGCCGGATGAGGGAACTCGATATTCCCGATTCGCTGGTACTCGGCGACATCAATCCCGGCAACATCCTTTTCGGCAGCACCCGCTGCCTGTTTATCGATTGGGCCGAAGCCTCTATCGGTAATCCATTCGTGAATCTCGAACAGCTCGTCAATCACACCCGGCAGCTCAAGGAGCAGGACAGGGACTGGGCCCCGCTCCTCAGGGAATCATTCAAACAGCAGTGGCTCGACATGCTTACAGAATCGAAGATCGAGGATGCATTCGCCCTGGCTCCGGTGCTGGCTATCGCAACCTGCCTTCATGGGCGGGGAGCCTGGCTTCGATCCCCGAGACGCAATGAAGCCAGCTTTCAGGCCTTTGCGCGCAGCCTGGCTCGGCGCATGTACCATACCGCGCTTTCGCCCGGATGTAAGGAGGCTCTATGCCAATAGGTGCGCATGGGGCGCCACCCGCGGTCGACGTTCTCCATGGTGTGACGGTAACAGATCCCTATCGCTGGCTTGAAGATCGAGCGCAGCCCGAGACAGAGGTGTGGCTCGAAGGTCAGAAGCGGATTCACGACGAGTACTTTTCGAAGCTTCCCGGTATCGATCGCCTACGTTCCCGCATAAGCAAGTGCCTCGACACGGAGGCCATTGAACAGCCGGCAAAGGTTGGAAATCGATACTTCTTTCGCCGCAGGAAGAAGGGGCAGGAGCAGGCCTGCATTTGTTTGAGAGAAATTGAAACCGGCTCAGAGCGGGTGCTTGTCGATCCGTCGATGTGCGGGCACTATGCGGCGGTCGCAATCCTCCGCATCTCCGATAACGGTCGCATCCTGGCTTATACGCTCAAGCACGGAGGCGAAAGGGCGGAAGAGGTCCGCTTTGTCGATGTGGACACCGGAAGGAATTTGGAAGGGCTCCATGAGCCCGGCAATACAAGAGGCATTGCATTTCAGCCCGACAACTGCGGTTTCTATTACTGCCAAGAACCGGAAGTGTCCGTCGAGAAAGACCTGCGGCACGAGATCCGCCATCACCAATTCGGGTGTTGCCTCAACCAGGATCGGGTTCTCCTTTCGATTGCACGGACAAAACACAGCCGGCTCCATCTGATCTCCGACGATGTGAACCTAGGGGCCGTTTACGTTCGCGATGTTAGCGCCGGGTTCAAAACCGACCTGTATATCGCACCTCGTTCGGCAGACTGGAACTGGCATCCCGTCTTCGAAGGGAGGGAGCCCCCGTTCGGACCAATCCTGCATCACGGAAAGATCTATGTTGCGACCTGTGCCGGCGCGCCCAATGGCCAGGTCCTTGAATTGCTCAACGATGGCAGCCAAGGGCCGGTGATCGTCCCAGAGTGGAATGCTGCCATGGGAAGGATCCACCTCGCTGAAGACAGGATCTATGTCGCCTATCAGTCAGATTGCGTGACTGTAGTCCGTTCGTGGGGGTGGACCGGCGAGTTCCTCTCCGAACTGCCGCCGCAGCCGGAGGGAACCTTCTGGCTCTTGCAATCCTATACAACCTGCGGAAATCACTTGTTCTTGTCGCACGAGTCTTTCGTCGAGCCTCCATCCATCCTTGAGTACAGTTCGGCAACCAACGCTTATCTGCCTTGGAGCGGCAAGAATCGCAGCAAGGATAATCATCGCCATCAGATCCAGCGGCTCAGTTACCCGTCAAAGGACGGAACGCCAATACCGATCTGGCTCGTCGCTCGCGATTCAATCCAGCCAAACGAATGTCGTCCAGCTATCCTCACCGGCTACGGGGGATTTGGCGTCGCCATGACGCCGCGCTTCTCCGTATTGGTCAACATCCTGTTGGAACTTGGCTGCGTCTTCGCATTGCCGAATCTTCGTGGAGGCTCAGAGTTTGGACACGAATGGCACGAGGCGGCACGGCGACGTAAACGGCAGGTCGCATTCGACGACTTCATCGCGGCGGCTGAGTGGCTTTGCGGCCAAGGAATTACCGAGCCCGATCGGCTGGCTATCTTCGGCGGATCGAACTCCGGGCTTCTCGTTGCGGCAGCCATGACGCAAAAGCCCCACCTTTTCCGTGCTGTCCTTTCGATCGCCCCGATTCTCGACATGCTCCGATACGAGCAATTCGGAGACGCGCGCAAATGGAGAGAAGAGTATGGCACTGTCGAGAACGCCAACGACTTCCGGACCCTTTACGCCTATTCCCCGTATCACCATGTTTCGGAAGATGTGAACTACCCGTCAACACTGTTTGTCACCGGAGACAAGGACACACAGTGCGACCCGGCGCACGTACGCAAGATGGCCGCTAGGCTTCAGGGACGGATTGCTCAGACCCGTCCCATTCTTGTCGATTACAGCGCGGAGCGGGGCCACGCTCCCGTGTTACCGCTCTCCACTCGAATCGATGCGCTAACCCGCAGAATCGCATTTCTTTGCCACGAACTGGGGATCATCATCCCCGCGGAGGATCTCCGGTGAATATGCTGTTGCTCGAAAGCTATCTGTTCCTGGTCAGGATTGATTTGATGATGCGATTTCGCTCATTCGAATCGATCCACCGGCTGCTCAGAACCAGAAAGGCTACTCAATGCCGGCCGGGCAAGCACCTTGGCGTTGAGCTCATCTGCCAGTCCGTTGACCTTGCCTGCGTTCTCTATGTCAAGCCGGTTCTGTGTCTGCAGAGATCTGCCGCCGCGGTCCTTCTCTTGCGCCGCTATGGATGGGAAGCACAAATGTTCATCGGCGCGCAGCTGGTCCCTTTCAAATCCCATGCATGGGTCGAAGTTGATGGGCAGGTGGTCAACGACAAACCCTACATGCACGAAATCTACAGCGTCCTTGACCGGTGTTAGGAAAACCCGATGAGCATGATCTTTGGAATACTCAAACCCGCACAAGAACAGGTCACAAGGGAAGAATTGCAGATCCTGGGATTGGCTACCGAACGGTATGCCCCCGATGGGACATATGTGCACGCAAGCGGCAATCTTGGCATGGGGTTTCAGCCCTATCACACCCACTTGCGCTCGCATCTGGAATCCCAACCAGCCTCCGATCGCTCCGGCAATCAGCTGGTGTTTGACGGCCGGCTTGACAATCATCGCGAGCTGAGAAACGAGCTCGGAATCAGCGACAAGGAATCATCCGATTCGGTCCTCATCCTGGCGGGCTTTGAGAAGTGGGGACGAGATTGTTTCGCACGGCTCATCGGTGACTGGGCCCTCGCCTTAATTTCCGGGTCCGACCGGACAATGTACCTCGCGCGGGACCACGCCGGAACCCGGACGCTCTACTTTGCGAGCTCCAATGGAACGCTTCGATGGGGGACTTATCTTGAGAGCTTCTTTGCGCGCGGCGAAGATTATCCTCTGGATGAACAATTTTCTGCCCGTTTCCTCTCAGCCTCTCCCATCGGGAACCTCACGCCTTATGCGGGCATTCGCGCGGTGCCTCCAGCACATTTTGTCACCTTCAGGAATGGCACAGTCACCCAGACTTCGCACTGGGAGTGGGATGCCGGCAGCAGGCTTCCGTTGAACTCCGACGCTGAATACGAAGAGCACTTTCTTGCTCTCTTCAGGCAGTCGGTCGAACGCCGGACCGGGTCTGGAGATCCGATTCTCGCCGAGCTGAGCGGGGGAATGGATTCGACCTCGATCGTGTGTATGTCGGATCAGATTCGTTTGTCTCAAGGTGCGGGCGTAAACGGCATCCTCGATACGGTCTCTTACTTTGACCCTGGCGAACCGAACTGGAATGAGGAACCGTATGTTGCGATCAGCGAAGCGAGGCGCGGAAAGAAGGGATTCCACATTCAGTCTTCATTGGCAGACAGGAGGTTTGAGACGTACGATCCTGCTCTCGGCCGCCGCCTGCTGCCAGGCGCAGACCGCGCCACTGAGAACTTCGACCGTCAGATCCTGGCCCCGATGCAAGCCGGGAATCACCGGGTCATTCTCTCCGGACTTGGAGGAGATGAACTGTTAGGCGGCGTTCCAACGCCGATGCCGGAGCTGGCAGACTACATCATTTCCTTTCAACCAATCACACTCCTGCGGCAGGCGACCCGATGGTCTCTCGCGCGGCGAACGCCTTTGACGCAAACACTGTTGGGCGCCGCTCGAACTGCGATGAGGGTCTACCGAGGGCCGCAGTTGGTTCCCTGTCCTCCGGACTGGCTCGAACCTCGAATCAGGAAGCTGCTCAACGAGAAGGACACGAAAGAGACTTCGCACAATTCGCGCTTCCGGGGTCTTCCGTCAGCCCGGATCAATGAGCAAATGTGGTGGGCCCTGGTCGAAACTTTGTCTCACAGTTGTCCGAGCATCCTGTCCCGATTCGAATATCGCTACCCCTACCTCGATCGCGATCTTGTGTCTTTCCTCTTCCGAGTGCCGCGAGAACAACTGACGCGGCCCGGGCGTAGGCGTTCTCTGATGAGACGCGCGCTGCGATCCCTGGTTCCGCCGGAGATCCTTGAGCGGCGACGCAAGGCACAACTTTCGAGGACGCCGTTGATCGCGTTCTTCAATTCACGCGCCGCTCTCAAGGAGCTTTGCACAGATCTCCGTACGGCGGACATCGGCTTGATCGATCAGGCCACTTTCGCTCGATCGATGGAGCTGGTGACGAGTGGCAAACAGACCACTGAGTGGGGGATGCTGTTGCGCGCCATCCTGTTCGAGTTTTGGTTGAGAAGCAACACCGGCCTCGATTGCCGGAACCGCTCCTGCCCGATCACGAGCGGGGATGCGCTCGACTAAAGAGATCCGGGACGGCTAGGTTGCATCTGACCATGACGTAACGGAAATTCAGCAAGAGAAGGAGTACAACCATGCGATATACCAAGCCAGCTGTAGTGAAGGTCGTCAACGCTCTCTCAGCAATTGAGAGCCAGCAGTCGGAAAACCCGAGCAAGCCGAGAGCCAACTTCGTTGACGGCCTGCACGCCTGCACGATCGGCGCGTACGAAGCCGACGAGTAGGAAATTCGGCCATGTGACCGCGAGCCGGGCAAGTCATTTGTCCGGTTCGCATCACCTTGAAGACTGTCGCCGATATCGACTTCTTTGCTCCAGAGAATCCACCAGGCTTTGAGGTAGCCGCCAGGCCGTCCTCCGCTATTGCGCGGCGCCAGAAGGAGGGGCAGCAATGCCCTCACTTCGGTCGCTTTCCTTCTGGAGCTTGAGAAGATCCCGCCATCGTGCGTAGCGGCCAGGATCATCCTGCGCCGGGTCTTCATGACCCTGCAGCCAGAAACGATACCAATCAAGATTTCGCTGAAGGGTCGACAGACGTGCAAGCGGATGATCCGGCGAGTGGTCTTCATTCGGATAGTAGTAGAACTCAACGGGCCGGTGCAGCCGGTTCAGTCCGGTGAACAATTCGAATTTTTCCGCCAGAAGGCGCGGTGGCGCAAGCGGGTCGGTGAATGCAGGCTGCTTGTTGCCCATTTCCTCCATCAGCACAGGCGTGTGGATGCGATCCAGATCGAAGGAAATCGAGTATTTGATCCAGTTCGACAATGTTTCACCATATGGCGGTCCGCCGTACATCGAATCCCACGATCTTAGCGTGGGCCCATCATGCCGGAGCCAGTATTCGCCCAGACTATATTCCACATTGTCGGCAATGGTAGCTGCGCGATAGTGGGTGGCCGAGTGGGACAGAATGAATTCGGTGTACCATCCTGTCCGGCTGAAGCCGATGATTCCAACTCTGCTCCTGTCGATGATCCCGCGGGCGTCAAGCATCGCGATGGCGCTGTCCCAGATATCCATATTGAAGGCCGCTTCCGCAATACCCCCGGGACCTTGAAACCCGGGATATCCCTTTGGGTAGTAGGTCTCCTGAGTCTGCGGTGAATCGAATGGGGGTGGGATCATTCCGAGATACAGGATCCCCGCGTCTGCAGTCGGTTGGGGCGCAAAGGAAGGTGAATCTCCCAGACTGCATCCGAATCCCCTGGAGTAGGGCTTTGTCTGAATCACAAGCGGATACCGGGTACCCTCAATGTAATCGGGCGGAATCAGGAGGATTCCATCCACATCGAATCCTGTCGACGTTTTCCAATGAAGCTCCCGGCTTTCGGCAATTTTGAGATGGCCGAATTGCGGGTTAAATTTCGCGAAGACGTGGGTTTCCTGGGAGCCCAATGTGCCCTCAAACAACTCGGGCGGCGTGCGGAAATCCGAGTGGCCGCTGACAAAGGAATGTCCATCGGTCGCCAGCTCAGAACTCCTTTCTAAAGGAATTTCATAGGAGGCTACGGGCTGCCACTGATTACCTTCCCGGACCAGGCGCGTCGCATTTCCTATCTTCGACACGCGCACCAGCATATCATTGTTGTCTTTCCAATAGAGAGCTCCTTCCCAGGGATAAGCAAGTTGTGAAGCCACAACCTCAACGGATCCAGTGGCCGGCTCCACCCAGAATAGGTGGCTCCCACTGGAATGACCGAGGCTGCTGTCCTTCATCTGATCCGCTTCCATTGAACTTCCAATCAGAGGCTGGCCTGCAACCGTAAACGACTTGCCATCCTGAGACCAAACGGGCGCACTTAAGACAAATGGGCTCTTTAGAGGAAGCGACGACTTATGCGTAGCCAGATCGTATAAGACGGTCAGATAAAATGCGTCAGTGCGGCTCGAATTGCTTACGAGCTTTTTATATCCACTCGCACGCCATTCTTCCGGCATCGTTCCAGTGGTCTCAAGATATTCGAACAGCAGAAACCGGCCGGATGGAGAAAGGGCGATATCGAGACCACTATTCGGAAGGTAGGTAAGTGCATTCATCGGCGCCCCACTCAGGGGAGACTTTATGACGAGTAGTTCCGGGCTCGACCATCCCCGACGCAATCGATGCATTGCGAACAGCTGGCGTTCAGGCCAGACGGTGCCGCCCTCCTCCTCAAAGGGAATACGATATCCGCGAGCACTTTCATCCGCGCTAGGCCCGCGCATCCTTTCTTTTCCGGCAACATCCACACCATAGACGATGGCATCGCCGTTCTTGCTGATCGAAAACTCTCGGGCGTTGGGGTTGAGGACAACAAGCCTCGTCAGAGCTTTGGATTCCACGTCAATTTCGTTGATCGATGCCGCGCCATTGTGCACCATGAGGTAAACCAGATGCCGCCCATCCGGCCGCCATTGCAGCTGGCTGATGCCCGTGCCGCTGAGAATTGGGCCTTTGGTCTGATCTGCGTCCTTGCCTGGTGGCCAGCTTTGGACGTAAACCTCAATGTCGTTTTCGTTCGTCGCGAGGTTTGGTGCCCGAACCGGGTAGGCGATGTGGCGTCCATCCGGGCTGATTTGTATCGAACTGTGCCAGGAAACGTCATCGTGCAGCAAATCGCGAATCGACACGCAATCGCTTGGCACGATCGCCCGCGTCGGTTGTGCCAACAGAGCGCTTGCCCAAGCCAGAATACAGACCACGTTCAGTGCGTATTTTCCCACTGCCATATGCCACCTGTTTTAGGAGTCAGCGACCTTAAGCTCCCGACATCGAAAGAACCGAGGCGGAGCAGCCCAAGCATCGAATTACGGAAGGAAGGAACATCAAACTGCGATTGATCACGGCTCAGTAGATGAGCTTCAGTGCAAATTGCATTGACCGGGGACCGCCCTGCTGGTATTGCGAAGCCAACGTGCCCAGACTCTGATTGAGCATCTGCGTCGCCTCCCCAAACGTTGCGTCCGTCAGGTAGGGATCCACATAGCCAAAGTTGGGGTGGTTCAGCAAGTTAAATGTCTCCGCCCTAAACTGCAGCTTCAGCTGGTCATGCAAAGGAAATTGCCGTCTGGCGGCAACATTAATTTGCGCTTCACCAAAGCCGCGAGCAAAGTTTCTAGGCGCGTCTCCGGCATTGTTCCCACCCGGGGAAGAAAATGCGGCCGGATTGATCGCGCGGCCTCCCGGGTACTGCGATCCGTACAGGTAAATGGGCTGGTTCGGAACGATATTCAAGTTGCCGAAATACACGCTTCCACTCGCGGGATCAGACAGGAAGTTCCCCTGCAACGTGACCGGGAAGCTCGAACGAGCGACGATGCGGCCATCGAATCCCCAGCCCGTCAGCATATCCCCTGCCAGCCTACCGTTCCTCATCGCCGGCAGGTCCCAACTAATCCCGCCGGTGAAGGAATGCCGGACATCAAAATCCGAATTACCTCTGATCAGTGGCAGAGCCTGGTAGTTCGAACCGAAGTCGAGACAGTGGGACCAGGTGTAGGAGGTCAAAGCTTGAAGTCCCTGGGCAAGAGTGCGCTGGAACTGAACTTGCAGAGCCTGATAGTTCGAGGTCAAATTCGCGGGGAATTGAACGACCGTTCCAAAATCGGCGTTCAGCGAAGTCAACGAATAAGCACGCTCGCCAATCAGGCGGCGTCCATTGCTTCCAACGTACGTCATCGTCAACGCTTGATCCTTGTGAAATGCCTGCTCGACACTGGCGTTCCATTGCAATGTGTAGGGTAACTGCAAATGAGATGGAAATGCGTAAATCGTCGCACCTGTGTATGGGGATCCTGTCACCCCGGTGGGGAAGTCCATTTGAGACGAAGTGATCGGCAGAGGAACGCCGGAATAGCTTGCATACCCGGCAAAACCGATTCCTTCAAACCCCATGGATGCCACCTGAGCATCTGTGTCATAAAACACGCCTCCGCCCGACCGCACAACAGTCTCCCATCCGGGCGTAGCACGAGCGGTCCAGGCCAGCCCGAGACGCGGCGCGAGATTCAACCACGTCGTCCTCCAAAGTGCCGTACCGCGAGGGGCAAGTTTGAGCGAACTCGGATCGCTGAAGTTTCCCTGCACCGTGTACGCTTCCTGACCATGTGCTTCTCCTGGAGGCGGATCTCGGTCCCAGCGAAGCCCCAGCGACAGGTTCACTGTTGACGACACGCGCCATTCGTCCTGGGCAAAGAGAGATGTCTCAGAGAAGATTGGTGTCGCACTCACCTGCTTCTCAAGGAACAGGTAATCCACACTATTGTTGAGAACTGAATTCGTGCTGAAGAATTCTGCAGCCGGCGATGTTGCAGGCGGATTTGTGGGTGCAACGATGCGGCGGTAGTCAACGCCGATCTTGAGATGATGGCTTCCAATCAAGTAGCTCATGGAATCAACAAGATTCCACTGATGGAGCGAACTGTCAGCATTTGAGACGTTGAACACCGCACTCCCGACGCCCGTCACGAAGATTCCAAAGTAAGGAGATGGGTTCGCGTACCCTCCCAGGCCCAATTGATCAGCCAGGTTCACTGGAGTTGAAGAGCCGAATGAATCGATGCTTCCAATCTGAGATGACTTGCTCTGTCCATAGCCCAGACGAAGCTCATTGTCCATCCTGGTTGAGAGGTGGCTTGTTGCACCGAATGTATACGTACGCGTCCTGATCTGCTGCCGTGCCACTTCCGACAGGCTGCGCGCCTCTGTGGAACTTGGCGTAATTCCATACCTGAAAAACAGTGCAAGCTTTGGTGTGATGTTGTGATCAATCCGGATACTGCCGGAATCGATCTGGCTCGGCACCGAATAGGCCTTGATAAATTGGGCAAGGCCGGGGTCCGCCTCGCTTCCATAGTCGAGCCCGGTTGCAATCGGAAAAGCATTCAAGATCGGCTGAAGGGCCGACGGAGCCTGATCCCTCATGTATGAATCGGGAACATAGTTGATCGAAGCTGCCTGCGGCTGGGTCAGCCGCAGACCCTCATACGACATGAATAGAAAAGACCTTCCCCTTCCGTTGTAAACATGTGGGACAATCAGCGGTCCACCGAGCGTTGCTCCAAAATCATTCTGACGAAGCGCTGCCTGTGGCGCACCATAGAGGTCGTTAAACCAGTCGTTCGCGTCAAAGAAATTGTTGCGCAGGTAATCATATGCGGTGCCATGAACTTCGTTTGTTCCGGATCGGGTAACCAGGGAGAACTGACCCCCAGGGCTGCGTCCGTATTCGGCCGAATAGCTGGAGCTTTCCACTCGAAATTCCTGGAGCGCATCAACGGATATCAAACTCTGAGTCGTCCCGAGAGCGGTCGAGGACGGGACTGAACCGCTTGTCGCCGCAGTTTGCGTCCCATAGCCATTTCCCGCTGAGAGATTTCCTGAGACGCCATCCACCAAATATGAATTGGATTCAGTCCTCTGCCCGTTCACGCTGAAATCACCCGAAACAGTGGCCGAGCCGCCGGATTGCGGGCTCTGTGTCACAACGCCTGGGGTCATCGAAATCAGATCCTGAAAACTCCTCCCGTTTAATGGAATATTCTCGACAAATTTTCGGTCAATGACCGTGCTCACGGCACCGTCCGTTGTGTTAATCAACGATGTGCCTGAGTCGACGGTCACGGTCTCGGAGGCAGCTCCAATCGGCAGCGTGAAGTTCAATGCCAGAGCGCTTTGCACGTTCAGGATGATGCCGGGTTTGATGATCGTTTTGAATGCTGCCTTCGAAACCTGAACACGGTATTGTCCAGGAGGGAGAATCGAAACTGTATAGATTCCTGCACCATTTGTCTTGCCGCTGTAATGCAATCCTGTCGCCTCATTCAGAATTTCGATGTCGGCATCGGGGATGACCTTGCCGGAGGGGTCAAAAACAACTCCACTGATGCTTGCATCAGTGGATTGGGCGAAAGCGATTGTCGTTGTGCATAGTATCGCCAGCATCAGACAAAGGGCAAAAAGATATTTCAAGCGAAGTCTCCTCAAGCGGTCGCAAAAGTCAGTGCTCATTTCCCTAACGGAAGCGGTCAGAGGAATTGCTACCGCGATTGTGACGGACTGATTTTGGACTTGTTGGTAGGCCGTGGATTTAAGGGCCTTCTGGACAGAAACGAAAGTACGCGCACGGCACATATGAAGGTGGGCGAATTGGCCAAGAGCAACCTAGACAGTGACCAGAACTCGGGTATCAGCCAGAGAGACTGTCTTGTTCTTTTCCAAGGAACTTAGGTCAATTCTCAAATGCGCCGAAGAGATTCAAGCGCACGAATCACCTCAAGTGAGTTCGTCAGCGCTACTCGCCCAACTCTCTGCTCGAATCCCTGCTGCATTCTGTCGAAAGCCGCGATCACGCGCATGGCACACTTCTTCCCTGCTGGTTTCAGCGTCAGCAGGAATGCGCGGGCATCGGTCTGATCGATTTTGCGCTGCACGAGGCCCTTGGCCTCTAGCGAAGAGATAGCATGGCTGATGTTCCCGCGTGTCGTAGAGAAAGTCTCGGCGAGGTCCGAAGGCTTGATTAGGCGTGGCGATTCGAAGAAGATGGCCGCGAGGACCAGGCCTTCCATGAATCCTAGGTCATCTGCGGCAAAAGCTTCTGCCGCTACGCGGTCGAAGTGCAGTGCCGCGCGTTTTACCGTGAACATGGGACTCTCGCGGAGGAAGGCTTGTATGCGCATCATTGGAAGAACTTAGTTTATCCAATCAATCATTTAGCACAAGACAAAAGTATAGTTGACTGAACCCCGAAGCCTCTCCATGATCGCTCAGAGGTTCCATTCCTGTGACCGATCGAATCTTCCCAGATGCTCTACCGCAACAACTCTTCCCTACTTCACATGTCCCTAAAGGGCCTGTCCTCTTTTTTCGCGACCCCATTGCACGAATTCAGATACTTCGTCCACGAATCGGAGGTTCGCGGATGATGAACCTCCGATGCTCGCCCCTGCTTCTTGCCGTCATGTGTACGCACAATGCCGCCGCGCAGCAAAGCGCTCCGACATTCGCTCCCGTCAGCGCCACGGTGACAGTTCTGGGAAGCGCGGCCCCGATCAGTTTCGGAGAATCAGCTCGTACCGTCGTTGTTCTCGATACGCAGCAACATCCCCTGGGATTTGAGAGCACTGAGGATTATCTCCGCACCGATGCCTCGATTGACATCCTGCAACGGGCTCCGGCAGGTGTGCTATCGGATATTTCGGTGCGGGGAGCTTCGTTTGAACAGACGCTGGTGCTGCTCAACGGACTCCGCTTGGATAGCGCGGAAACATCGCACTTCAATCTTGATCTTGCCGTGCCGTTGGAAGCGCTAGGTAGCATCGATGTCCTGCACGGCGCAGGGTCCACACTCTATGGGTCGGACGCAATCGGTGGCGTAGTCGATTTCACGACCTGGAAACCGGAGGCCAATACTCTGCGCCTGCGCGCGGGAACCGGTAGCTTCGGCGAGAATCAGCAGGCAGTTCTTGGAGCGCTCATCGGGAAGCACTGGAGCGAAGTCGTCGCCGCAGACCGCGAGTTCTCGACCGGCTTCATTGCCGACCGCGATTACAGGACAGAGAACGCAAGCGCAGACACACGGCTTGCCTCAGCGCTGGGAACAACGGAATTGCTCTTGGCAAGCGACGATCGTGCGTTTGGTGCAGCACAGTTTTATGGAGACTATGACTCGTGGGAGCGAACCAAGGGCTGGTTCGCAGGCTTAACGCAGCAATTCGATTCGCATGTGGAAGCGGCCATGGGTTATCGCCGCCACTCAGATATCTTTCTTCTGGAACGGGACCAGCCTACTGGTTACAAGAATCAGCATGTCGACGACGGTTTCGAGGGATCGCTCCGCGATCGGCATGAGATCTTCATAAATACGACCCTGCTGGCTGGCCTCGAAGAGACGACCGATCACATTGAGAGTACGAACCTGGGCGAACATGGGCGCAACAGGGGAGCGGGCTATGGCGAGATCGAGTGGCGCATTCCCGGTCGAGGATCAATTTCCGCTGGCCTCCGGGAGGAACTGTTCAGCGGCGGCCTCTGGGTGTCGAGCCCGACGGCGGCAGGTACACTCTGGCTGCCATACTCCTTCAAGCTGCGAGCCTCCGCGGGATATGGATTTCGCATCCCGACATACATTGATCTCTATTACAGCGACCCGACGACTCTCGGCAACCCCAATCTCAAACCGGAATCTTCGTGGAACTTCGAGGGTGGCTTGGACTGGTTTCCGGCCACACGTTTCTCATTTTCTCTCACCTTTTTCAACTCGCGCCAGAAGGATACGATCGACTACACGCGCGCATCGTCCTCCGACCCCTGGCAGGCAAGCAATCTGCCTGGGCTGCACTTTGCGGGAGCGGAAAGCGAAGTGGAGTGGCGGGTGAACCGCACGAGCCAAGTCAAATTCAGCTGGACGCTCCTTGCCGGAGCGCAGAGCGCCCTCCATGGGTTCGAATCGGAGTATGTATTCAACTACCCAGTCAACGATGCAAGAGCGGAATGGAGGTGGACTCCGATGTACTCCCTGCTTTTCGAGTCGCGTCTCGGAGTCGTCCAGCGATACCAGCAGACGGCATATCCGGTGTGGGATGAATCGCTGGCCCGCGAGTCCGGCCGCGTTCGGCCCTATATCCAGATGACCAACCTTTCCAACACCGGCTATGACGAGATTCAGAATGTGCGCATGCCGGGACGCAGTTTGGTGGGAGGCGTCGAGATCGCATTCGTCCACAAACGATGAAGCCACCCTCTAAGTCCACGTTTTTGCTTGAAAATCTCCGACTTCGCCCATTGGCAATTCTGTCTAAACCGACAACACCGTCAATGATGGCCTAAGAATAGGGAAACATCGGAGTAGCGCAATTAAGCGGACAGCGGAAGAGATCCAGCAAGTTCATCCCAGCACATCAGGGATCGTGGGCGAAGTAGCGATGTTCGAGAACGGGGCGATCGCGGCGGACTGTGCCGCGCGCCTGATCTATTGCCAGGATCGTGGCGTGTTCGAAATCATCGCGCCGCTCACGACGAGACAGGATATCGTAAGCAAAATAAAGGAGCTCATGAATGAGTTGGAAGAAAGGAAGGTCGCAAAGAGCAAGTCAAGATTTTTGAACGGCTGAAGATTCTCTGAGTTGATATGATTTATCCATATCTCATAATCGGCGTGCTGCATGTCGGAACCGAAGCAACATCATTTCGTAACCAAGGCATACCTCGAAGGGTTCGTCCCTGAGAACGACACACGGCTGTTCGTGTACACACGGAATAAGCCCGGTTTCTTCCGCGCGAAACCCAGCAATATTGCAAGAATCCATAACTATTATTCCCAAAAGCGTCCCGATGGGACGGTCGATAACAAGCTTGAAACGGCCTTGGCGACACAGGTCGAAGGTCCCGGCATTGAGGTGATTCGTCGCTTGAATGCAGGTCAATACAACATCTCCGCGTCTGCGCGCGGAAAGCTCGCATTCCTTATGACGATCCAGGAACTTAGGGTTCCGTGGATGCGTCAGAATATGGAAAATGTGATGAAGTCAGTCCAAGAGCGAATCATGAACAAGATGATCGACCGACCAGGGTTTCTTGAACAACGGCTCATCGAAATGAAAGAGGAATCGGGTCGTGAAAATACCGTGACCGCGGATGACCTCCGGGATAGCATTCGCTCCGGTCAGATCGGTTTGGCGCCTAATCCAGGATCGAGTTTGTGGGCCATGGGAGCCGTTGCGGAGAAGACTACTGAGATCTATTTCGGGATGAGGTGGACAATCCTTGAGTCGAAGACGGCGTCGTTTGTAACGAGTGACTGCCCTGTGCATAGGTTCTATTCAACCACCGCGCCGGAACGACCATATTTCGGGCTCGCCGATGATCGTGTCCAAGTGAGGTTTCCAATATCACGCCAGAGAATGCTCGTTGCGGACCACGACCTCAAACGCATTGAGATATGGAACAAATTAATAAATCGTGGACTCGACCGTATCGCCGAAAGGCGCAGGGCCGCTGCATCTGAAATTCGGCACCGAGAAGTAGATGCGGCTGAAGTGGAGCGATTGAACGCGCATACGATCGCTACGGCATCCAGAATCATAATGTCTCCTGAAGATATGCCGGCTATTCCGACGTTGTTTCAAGGAGAGTGCCAAAACATTCGATCCGAGGTCGATGAACTCCCTGGTGGATTGATTAGGATGCAGACTGTCTATCCTGATCGAAAAGGTTAGCGCTCTGGCATTTGCACTGGCGCGGGGATAGCAATATAGACCCCCACGCTATGATCGAACGCTACACCATAAAATTCGGCCCGGCGGTCAGCCAGATGGAACTTGAGAAGGCGCTGAACGAATCCGGTGACACGCCTTCTCAGACAAACATTCACAAGATGAATGCGCGGATTGAGATTATCGCGGACTTCGAAGACTTGAAGCGGATCAGCGAACTTTTGAAAGTGTTGGAAAAGAAATCGCGCACCCTCTACAATCTTCGGTAGAGGATTTATGGTTCTCACATATAAATGCAAGAACCCGAAGTGCAAATCATTTGGGATCGAGCTTCCGGACATCCAATGCTTCCGTTCGAGCAATGGTAGAGGTCGCATATGTCCCAAATGCGGGGAATTGATGGTACAGGCGAAGACGATCAATGTCTCGTCGGAGCCCCGTACATCACGGCGAACCCCTAGTCGGCCCACAGCTGGTGGCGGACGGCGTCCTGCAAAAAAGCGTGTGAAGAAGCGGGTTTCATCGCGTTCATCTGGGCGCAGGTAGCAGTCGAAGCGAATGGTAGATCATCGCTTGTGAGTTGCGCTTATTCGAATAGATGGCATGATTAGAGAAACCTACCGCATCATTCCATGCCCGCCATCGTTAAGGACAAAAAGCAATACCTCATTTCTCTGGTGCGCTCAATCATCGCCCAGGAACACCAGCTAACGCTTGACGATCTCGCCCAACACCTTAACCGCGACTAGAGCATCATGATCGAACGGCACTTTCTCTCCGGCATAGTCCGGAAGCTCTATGCCGAACATGCTGGGCGCGCAGACCGCCAAACCCTCAACCTTGGCATCGAGTCGCATGATGACTTGAACGATGCGTGCGTATATCTCATTCAGGGATTGGCGAACCAGGGCTTGGAGTTGCCGAAGATTCAGTGGATTGAAGCGTACGTAACGGACCCAGTTCTAATCCTAATTCCTTTCGCGTGAAAATTAGGAACGCCGCCCGCACACTTCGAAATTGATTAAATTTTTGTTCTGCGTCTGCGCGATTGTCCTCGTTGGGCTTCAAGGCCAGCACAGTATCTATGAATGCCTTAACCATACTCGAAGAGATCTCGATCGTCTTCGTATCTGCAATGATCATGACCGCACTGCCCTGGGCTGACAGTTTGTACCAATACTCCTCACACCGATCAATTCCATCACTCCACGGCCACCCGTTCAAATATGCGGTGACAGTTCGCGCAAGCGCAGCGTCGGCCTCCGCGACCGTTCGAGCCGCTTCAATGAAGATCTCTTTTTTCATCTCCCAATGGCGTTGGCGATTCCAAACTTGGTCGTCGATCTTGGCTTCGATCTCCTTAGTTGTATGGGTAAGTTGGCGCGTCTGCTCCTTGAGATCGTTGAAGTCTTCCTTTGTCGCGGTGTTCTCGCCCTTTTTTTTCAGGTACGCGCCAAAGTAAGCGCCAACACCGGCGCTTAAGAGCGAGACAAGGCTAATGCCTGCGTATGTCAGATCGCCATCAACAATCATTCCCGTCCCCCCAGTTTTCCCGATGACAAGGATCATACAGCGGGCCGGCTGGTCGGGACGGGAGTCTTTTACCATAACCGCTTAATCGGCGGCGCCGGCGGGGTCAACGGCGCAATGAGCGAGCGCAGCATCGTGTTGCATGGCGGGTTGTATTGCTTGATGAGCGCGCACTCTGCGTCCTTCCGCTGCTGCTCGGTCCAATTGATCGTCATGTAGTAGGCGTAATAGAGCGCGTGGCCATTGGCTTCACGTTTCCAGTGAGCGTACTTTTCATGCTGATCGGTCAGCCGCTTGCTGAAGTCAGTAGTCTCACCCAGGTAGAGCAGGCGGAACTGGCGCGGCTTGTATGCGATGTCGGGAACAACAATCGCATAGATGCCTTGGATCGGTGCTATGAGCGCGGGCGCGAACAACCGCGGTTCGGTGAAGGTCAGATCGCCGTAGCGAATGCCCTGTACCTTCGGGGACATCCCTAAGAGGTTTGCGATGGGAAGTGATGGCATACTGGCCTCTCTTTCAAATACCACAGGTTGGGCTTCTGAGTATAATTACACCACAGGTTGTATGTCGAAGAAAAGACGAAAATGCGGGGATGATAATAACTGTTTTATTTTCAACGTACTAGGGATTTGGTGAATCCTCCCCGATGCAAGCCCTCAAAGCGACGACAGGTCACGAGATCGACCGAGCAACCGTCACCATGTTTGCGACGATCATTCCGACTTTACACATCGCGAGAACCGATCCGGCAACGACTCTGCGAGATGAGTAGAGATTCGAAGCAGTTTGTAGGCCACGACCTGGAATCGGGAGTTGTCGAAGTCTCCGTTTACGACAGATTGCCGATGCACTTATCCAAGGCCTAATCAATAAGAAAAGGTTGACCTTGCGAAAGAAGGGTACCGCATCATCTCGCTTCAGATCTTTCCAATAACCCGATGCGCTCTTCTAGGCGCCGCGGGTCAAATTGAGACCGTCTCCGGTTCCCGGCGCGCCTGATGCACACCGCCGCGGCTACGAATAGATTGAATCCCCAACCACTCCGTCCGGTTTGGCTGACGGGCCAGTCGATCTACCGTTGCCAATTCGTAGATCGTCCGGTGTAGATTTTCTCTTGCTCGCAGCCACCGGTTATTTCCAGCACCTGGACTCTTGAGTCTCATCCTGCACTTTCTCGTGAATTACCTAGCGGCAAGTTGACCGGTAAATCTGCTGCGAGAGATCGGCGTGGATTATGAGAGAGGCGATCCACCGGACTCATCGAATTACGTTGCCGCATCTGGGGAAATGTCCTATCTTGGTTGCACACGAACCCAAGTTTGTTTCAGCTTCTCAGATCTCCATTCATTCAGACTCTTTGTGGGAGGCGCAATGATATTCGGAAGGCAAATCGCGGCGGCCAGACTGGCTTTTGCCGACACCCAAATCGACTCTCAATTCTCTTCCGTTGCATCCCTGATCCGCCAATCAGGAAGTATCTCCGGGGCCAAGGGATTCTCGGGCAAGAAGATGCTCGACAAAGCTCAGATTGCCGCATCCATCCGCTCGCATGATCCGAGCCTCGACCCGGCCTCTGTCGATCGAGTTGCCGCGCAGCTTGCCGGCAAGCTCCAAGGAGAGAAGGCGCGAGTCGAGTTATGGATGAAGGTTATTGTCTCCCTGTTCTGCCTGGGGGCGGGGATCTACTTCCTGGTCAACTCCTCTGGCAATCCGGATCTGACCAAATGGGCCAGCGGCCTTATTGGAACGGTAGTCGGTTACTGGCTTGCATAGACCGATGACACCCGGCGTCGAGACCGAGAAATCCTACTTCGGGAGATCGATCACTGACCTCGTCGCCTTCTTTTTCGTCCTAGCTGCGGCCTCGTTTGCGATTATCGCGATCCCGGTTCAGGACCTGGGCACCAGGCTCAATACCGATTCATGGGTGCGGGTCGAGCATCTTTTCGGCGCGCTCCTTCTCCCTGCGGCGCTGGTTCTCTACGCGGCGAGCACCTACGTGTGGCGCGCGAGGCAAAGACGGCTGGCAAGAGGAATCTCAACTCTTGTGCCGGACACAGGGATTTCGAATCTCTTCTCCCCCGAGACCCAGAATCTCCTCGACTCCTACAACATTGAATGCCGACTGTCAGGCCCAATCGACGCCCAAGACCCCGATCCGACCGAGCAGCTGACCGGGCCGGAAATCGTTCTTCCCGGTATCAAAAGGCCCATCCTGATACTGCCCAGCCGCGCACTTGCGCGACTCAAGGTGAATCCGGATGCACTCAAGGCGGTGATCCTCCATGAGATCGGCCATGTGGTTTCGAGAGATAGCCGCCGGCTCGACGATACCAAGCGCGCCATCTCGATTTTTATTTGGCTGGTAGCGCTCTATTCGATCGCCTCGATCGGCGCTTCCTACCATATTGATAGCCAAAACGGAGACCGTTTAGAAGCGTTTCTGTCCGACATCGAGGGCAAGAGCCTGCTCATCGTCGCCACGCTTCAGATTGCCCTGTTCGCCGTCATGCGGTCGTTGCTCGATCCTCTTCGCGAAAAGATTGCCGACAATTTTGTGATCGCACGGATGGGAAGCGGTGCGGGATTGGCAGCCGCGGAGGCGATGTTGGCGGGCGGGGAGCAAACCCTGGGGCCGATCCGGGGTGACGTCAGGAAGCCGAGGCTCGAATGGTTCGTCCTGTTCGGCGCCTTGACCGGCATTGCGATGACCAACCTGGGCGGGTTCCTTTCCTATATAGCCACGGAGGTTGCCGAAGGCCGCAACGCGGCCATCGCGCAAAACTCGGCGGACGTTCTTTACACCTACCTGCCGGTCGCGATTTGCGCCTGGATGCTCTTAAAAGTTTTTCGCGAGGAGCGGAGCTTTTCGTTTCCGCAATTCCTTTGGATCTCGCTTCTGTTCGGACTCGGCTCCTGGATGGGCTATTTCGTCGACCACCTGATCCCTGTCGCGCTGGTGGCGCGTATTCCCGAGCAATACTCGAACGTAATTCGCGACGATGTGGGCGCAGTGGCCTTTGAAGGGGTGACGTCGGTTCTATCCGACAACCTCGAAAAGGCGCTCTACGGGTTTGCAAATGCCTTCGCCCTCTGCATCTTCGTAGCCGGGAGATGGCGCAAACTAATGCTTGCCCTTCTGATCGGCGCATACGCTGTTTTCGATTTTCAAGCCCGGGTGCACGCTCGCTCGATGCTCCGGTTCACCGAGTACGATCCCTATGCCTGGTCGGTGCTCTTCCTCGGGTTGATCGCCTTGCTCTTTGTCCGCCGCTACTCGTTCGAGGCTCGGCCAAGAGTCTACACCGGCTGCGTTCTCGTTTTTCTTGTTTGGGCGTCCCTGCGTTTCGGGGGATACAAAGAGGTCTCACTTCGAACCACAGTGGCGACGACAGCCGGGACCGAAAGCTTCGACGCGGGCAGGTGGTCGGAGGCGAAACAGCTGTTCCTCGAAGCCCATAAGAGTTCGAGACGCGGCCCAGTTCCCATGGTTTGGCTGGGAGACGTCGAAGACAAGCTGAATAACACAAAGGGCGCCGCGGACTGGTACGACCAGGCACTCGCAGTGAGGGGATGGTCGTCCTGGAATGAACGAGTATATGCTCTGGGTCACTCCGCCGATGAGCATACCGATCTTGGATCGAAGGCTGACATCGAGATCGCCCGTGGCCGCTTAACGCGAGTCCTTCAAATGCGGCGCGAGAATGGCCGGCTCGGAAAAAAGGACATAGCCTTTGCCCTGGGAGTGTATAGCTACCTGATTGCTGCCCACGGCTCAAACGAAGAACTGCCGCTCTCTCTCTTATTGCTGGCCGAATCGTGCAGCATCTTCCCCGATAACCACTTTTATGAAGGGTTCTCAAAAGACCCGGATATCGCGCGATTGGACTTGACGAATGGTCCGAGAGTCATTCCCCAGGATGCCGACGCTGTGCTCGGCGATCATCTGCCGTCCTATGCCGAGGATCTATGGCAGATCATGAAAGCCCACTGGAGCCTTCCACAGCAAATGGCGTTTGCAAGATTGCTCGCGTACAGCGCAGCCCACGGGTGATCGAAGCAAGGTCTGCGTCATGGCTGCTCAAATTCGAGCCATGTGCAGTTCGGAAGCATCCGGAGAAAGCTCGGACGGAGGCGATGTGAAGACGCGAATTCTCATGCGGGTGTGGCAGCAAGCGGAAGAATGGTTGGCCGACGCCTACCGGCGTGAAGCGGTCTTTTGCTCGGTCCGCGCCAACTCACAGGCAGAGGCGCTCGGTCGGCTCAAGACCGAGGCCGAAAGTGCGGTTGTTGCCCTGGCGCAGCCCTGGATTAAGAGTTGGCAGGGGAGGGACCCCGTCCCCAACTGTCCCGAATCCAAAATCAAGCTCCCGATCGATTTTTGGTATTGCAAGCTGGTAGATGAGAAATGCCCCCTTCAGGGCCAGTTATTCCTGGACGAACCGTCGCTGTTCTTTGAAGGTTGCTTAGCTCCTCCCAAGAAAAAGCAGCAGATCTTCGACATCGTGGCAGAGCGGAAATACGCGGGCTTCCATCATGTGCCCGGCCGGTACTTATGCACGGGCTGCGAGGACGATGGAAGAAAGGGCGCCTTTCGTTACTACTATCCGTGGGAACTTACTCTTCTCCAGACTTACTACCCCATCGCCGAGGGTGACTGGCCCGAATTCCGGCGAAAGCTCGTCATCAATGGCATCAACCTCGCTTCTGCCTCAAATGCCCAGTGCGCGCCTCACACAATTGAGCTTGCAACCCGAATCGATCCGGGTCTTGGCGCGGAGCACACGATTCTCGAATTCGACATTTTCAGGCCCGAACGGCACGAGTCTTGAAGCTTGAGCCAAGGAGTGAAGGGCCGAGTTGCCACTCTCAGACCAGACGGCGCGCACAGCCGAGCCTTTATCCTTTCGGGGATTGGATGGAAAACAATGCCCTTCGGGGAGTAACTCCACCGGAACGAAGGATTATCTGTCCCCTGGCGCATGACTCAGGTTAAGATTTCGACCTATTCCCTTTTCTCATCGAAGTTCCGGTACGAAAAGAGGCTCCATGCTTCGAACCGTCGAGGACCAGGCCCGTAAAACCTACTTCAGTTTGCGCCTTTCGGCTGCGGTCATCGCCTTCACCTTTCCGGTGCTGCTCTGGCTTGGAGGCTTGCACGCCGGGTTCACGTTGCGGGACTCCATGAGCGCCTACTACCACGCGACGCCGACCTCTCTGAAGGCGTCCGACACCGCATGCACGCCGGCCGATCCGTCACAGGTGCCGGTCTACCCGGAAGCTGGAATCATGAGGAACTGGTTTGTCGGCCTGCTTTTCGCCATCGGCGCGATTCTTCATTCCAACAAGGGGCACACCGAAAAAGAGGACTGGGCCCTCAGCCTGGCCGGCATCTTTGCCGCCCTGATCGCCGTTTTTCCGATGCCCTGGGCCTGCAAGTCCGGCTGCAGCCTTTCTGCGCACGGATTCTGTGCAATTTCCTTTTTTCTCTCGATCGCATTCGTGAGCCTGGTGTGTTCGAGAGATACCGTGCAGTTGCTGAAGCCCGAGAGGCAGACGTTCTACCGCAACCTCTATTGGCTGTGGGGCGGACTGATGGTTGTGGCGCCGGCCACCGCATACTGCTTCAACAAATACGGGTTTCGCACCGACTGCGCGATTTACTGGGCGGAGTTTTTGCGGCATTTACGCCTTCGGCCTCTATTGGGTGACGAAGACCTTCGAGATCAAAGAAATTCAGAAAGAGCAGGCAGCCAGGCCGGCCATTTTCGGCCAGCCGAAACTAACGATCGCGTGAGTGGCGCATAGCTCGTAGATTGGCCGCGGAAGCTTGATTCTGCTGAAAGAGTTATACTCCGAGCCGAAATCCTTTGCCTCTCGACCGTGCCCCATGTTGCTTCGACCCGGTTTCTGTCGGCCGGATCAGCGGCATGGGACTAGCCCTATTCGGCTATTTCATGAGATAGCCGCCTTCCTTGGAGATTCCCTGTGTATCTACGTAAATTGACTATCGGCAATTTTCGAAAATTGAACAAGATCGACATCGCATTCGAGCCTGGTCTCAATATCCTTGTCGGCCCGAATAACGTCGGCAAGACCGCCGTGATCGACGCCTTGCGCGCGCTGCTCGGCAGCCCCGAAGAGCAGGGTCCCAGATTCTTTGAAGATGATATCTATCGGCCGAAAGGCGGAACGCCGGCAGCCGCGATCGAGTTCCACTATGTCTTCAACGGCCTCGACGCGGATGACGAGGCTGACTTTCTCTCTGCTCTCGTTCCCAACGCGAAGGGCGAACTTGAGGCCCATCTGCACATCCGGTATGCCGATCCCGACAAGAGTACCGGCAGGCTGCGCGCGAAACGGTGGTGTGGACTTCACGAAGAAAACACGCCGGGCATCGACATGACCGAGAACTTGCGGGGCGTTTACCTGCCGCCGCTCCGCGATGCAGCGTCCGGACTGCGTCCGAGCCGGTCCAGCCAGCTCGCGCGGCTGATTCACATTCTTGCCGATGAAGCAGGCCGGCTCGGCATCGACGAAGCGCTGAAAAAACTGGACGCAGAGTTGAAACTGCATCCACCCCTGGTCAACATTCAGGCAGCGGTGACTGGCCATCACAGTCAAATGGTGGGCACCCAGCTGGCACAGGCTCTTGAGGTCGGCCTGAGCGGAACCGACTTCAAGCGGTTCTCTTCGCGCCTGTCTCTGACCGTCGATTCCTTTGAGATTGAGCAGAACGGGCTGGGGTTCAACAACCTCATCTTCATGGCGGTTGTTTTGAGCGAGCTATCACGGAATCAGGAGTCGGCCTACCGGGGTCTTATTGTTGAAGAACCGGAGGCTCACCTTCACCCCCAGTTGCAGGCCGTGCTGCTGCGTTACCTCGAGAACATCAAGGGCGTGAAGAAAGGCGGCCAGATCTCGAGCAAGTCAGAGGCCGCGGAAGTGAATGGGCGTGGCCAGGATTCTGTTGCCGACACATCAGGATCACAAAACCCTTCGGCAGAAGCGTCCACCCTGCCGGTTCAGGTATTCGTGACCAGCCATTCGCCGAACTTTGCGAGCATCGCCAAGCTCACGTCTCTAGTTTGTCTGCTCGAAACCGATCAGGGCGCGACCTCCTTCCTTCCCCGGAGCGTGGTATTCGGCAAGGGAAAGCTCGAAAAGCTCGAGCGCTATCTCGACGTGACCCGCGCCGAGATCTTTTTCGCCAGGAGGATCATCTTCGTTGAGGGCGCGGCGGAGCTGATGCTGGTCGCGGTTCTTGCCCAGAAGTGCGGCTTCAATCTGCGGGATCACGCAGTCAGTCTGATCAGTGTCGAGGGCTTGAACTTCGATTGCTTCATGCCCTTATTCGGCAAGGAAGCGATCCAGATTCCTGTCTCCGTGATGACCGATGCCGACCCGAGCGAAGAGGTGGAAGGCAAGACCGTGGCTCTCTATCCCAAGCTCGGCGACTCAGCAATTGTGTCCGACACTACCCAGTCGATGCTGAAGCTCGCTGACCCGTACGTTCAGGTCTTCCATGGGCTGAAGACGCTTGAATACGATCTGGCCCTTTACGAGGAGAATCGGACGGCGATGATCAAGACGCTCAAATCGCTGCATCCGAAGATTGGCGCGGAGGTCGAGAAGTCGGTGAGCGATGCGACCGAGGAGCCCGCCAAAGCAAAGGCGCTCTTTTCCGGCATGTTCGAACGCACGAGCGGCAACGTCTCCAAGGGCCGGTTCGGGCAGGCGCTGGCGCAGGAGTTCTTGCAACCCGGCGCCGCCTGCCGGTTACCCGACTATATCCGGCTGGCCATCGAGCATGTCTGCGCGGGGAAGGCGATCGAGCCATGACCACTCCTTCGAAACAACAGAAGGAAATCATCGAATACGGTCTGGCTCCCTTATCGGTGATCGCGTGCGCGGGCAGCGGCAAGACATTTACCGCCGTGAGAAGGGTGGAATCGGTGCAAACCCTGCTTGGCTCGGGACGGGGTCGTGTCGCCCTGCTCTCATTTTCGAACGTCGCGGTCGACGTTTTCGGGCGCAGTTACTCGGAAGGTCTCTCGAGTCGAGACAAAGGGGGTCGGGCGCGCGTCTCGATCGAAACCTTCGACGGGTTCATTACCGCTGAGATTTTGAGGCCGCACGCCAGCCGGACCATGGGATGTGAGGGCGCGCCCTTTCTCTTAATGGGCGCAGAGGATTTTCTTCTGAACACCCAGTACCGATTCTGGCCGAAGGGGCAGAAGTTCCCTGCCGATATCGAGGATGTCGAGGTCGAATACACGGCTGGCGGGGTAAAGTTTCTCTGCCGCGTCTTCTCGAAGACGCTTGAGATCGAGAACGGCCTGCAACCAACCGTCAGGCTAGGCAAGATCGGCGCCTATACCCACTCGCTAGGCCGCTACTGGGCCTATCAAACGTTGAAGCGAGAGCCGAAGATTCTCGCAGCCCTCGCTCGGCGCTACCCGCAGGTCATCGTTGACGAAGCCCAGGACATCGGCTCCATGCAGGTTGCCCTGCTTGAGCTCCTCACGGGCGCCGGCTCCGAGGTCACACTGATTGGCGACCCCAACCAAGCCATCTTCGAGTTCCGCGGCGCGGATGGATCCTATCTCCGCTCCTATCCTTCGCGCCAGGGAGTCATTGCGAGAGACCTTTTCATCAACTACCGCTCTGTGCCGCTGATCGTGACCGCTGCGAACAGCTTGGCCCAGCGGAGCGATCTCGCGGACCGCACGGAACCGGCCGCCGACAACGGAGTCTTCTTCCTGCCGTTCCGCAAGGGTGACGAAGGGAAACTCATCAAGGCCTTTGAAAAGGCGGTAGTCGCGGCCGGCCTTTCTCTCAGCAAATCGGCGATTGTCTGCCGAGCTGCGAAGAAGAAGCAGGCACTGCGCAATCTCGGCCAGGAGTATGGGCAAGGAACAACCAAGCTATTCGCCTCGGCCGCCATGGCGCGAGATTTAGCCGGCGACTATTATGAGGCCTTTCGAGTGACGGTCCATGCGGTGAGCGCGCTGCTCAAGAATCCGCCCCGGAAGCTGTGCTCGGGTTTACTTGATCCCTCGCGCTATCCGGAGCTCCGCAGTGTGCGCCGGCTCGTCTGGGAGTTCACGCGGAATCCCGCTCAGGGCCTGCCCTCGTGCATGCTCAGCATGGATGCGGAGTGGCATCCCAGGTTGGTCGAGCGGGTCAAGGGATTGCTCGACCGGCTCAAGCAGGGCCATCAACTGGACTTTCAGGATAACCTCAGCATGCGCCTCAAGAAGACCGGATTGCCGGTGGGTCCTTTGATTGCGCCGGGGGCGGAAAAGAGGGCCATCGACCTGGCGCTGCGGGTCGAGACCGTCCACGGCGTAAAAGGCGAGAGCTTGGACGCCGTGCTCTATCTGGCGGACAGAGAGCATGTGAAGGCCATCGTCAACGGGACCGGCACCGAACTTGGCCGCATCGGCTATGTGGCGGTTACGCGCGCGCGTGATTTGTTCTGGCTAGGAATCACCGAGGAGGATGCCGCAATCCATCGGGATGCATTGCGGAAGCATACCTTCGTCGAGCGCAACTATGATCCTCAGTTAGACCTTCCGCTTGCTTCACCGGCATAGACTCAATTTGTCTGAGAGCCGCGGGTGGTGCGCTCAACGCCCGATCGCATTCCCTCTTTCGCCGCGCTGCAACGGGGTTTCTGCGACGACTCTAAAAATGCTCGGCGTAGGAGTGGAGAGGCGTCTGCTCCGGCTCGTCCAGCTGGGCCAGCACGACCCGTTCGGCGCTCTTCCGCTTCGAAGAGGTATCGGACTCGATTCGGGCTTACGCGTATAGGTCTGAGAATGGCTTCGTGAGTGAATAGCGTCCGTACGGAATTGGTGTCAAGCCGGACTGCGCGGTTCCCGAACCCTACAGTCTGCCGGATGATTTCAGGGCTATGATGGATGAACAGCGGCGACTCCAGCGCCAGAAGCCAGCGAACGAGCGGATCCATATTGGTGGCGAGATTATCGTTCATCACCTCGTCAAGGAAGGCTGTTCCACCTTTTCAATCGGCAGTTTTGAGGATTTTGAGGATGATGTGAAGGCGATCTATTCCAGATTCTCAGTGGACGGCACCCACACCTAGAATTCCGTCGAACCGCCAGCGGGTGGCGAGGGCGCCTGATTTCTTGCGACGGGTTCTTATCGCGATAGACCTGACGTAACGCTATTCACGGGTTTCTCAAAGTTCTGCTTGCACCCCCAGGCAACGCAATTAATATCCGTCTATCCCAGCTTGGAATCACAGACCCTTTCGAGTAACCGATCAATTTGTTCACTCATGATTCGAATTTGCCACTTGACGCCATTTCGTCCAAGCTGAGACTCGGAACGAAGCTCTTTTCTGTCCGACAGATAGCTCCAAAGTCGTCTGGATCGAATTCTTTGAGTTCTGAAACTGCAAGATCCTCACCGCCGCCAACCTCCCAGGCTGCTGTCCAAAGTGCTGCGAGCAGGCTCACGCTATCCGCGAGCGACTCCACAGTTGCGTTGCGAATCGTATCGTTCTTCCACAGGATGGTTGCTCGCGCCTTCGGGCCCTGATCGGGATCGTCGGCGTCTATAATCGTCATCGGTGCGAGCCGCTTTTGCGACGCTTTCATGAGCTTGATTACCGAAACCCCTGCATCGTGACCGCTAGAAATCTCGAACTTCAAGGAACTCCCCTTTGCCAGCGCTGCATCAACATCCGTCAAAACCGCCGCAGGATCGACTTCCAACATCGTCTCTTCATAAATGCCGTGTATTTTAGAAGGTTTGGTTGTCTTGAACTCTTTGAACGCGTCGCTGTCTCGGGGAACCGGATATTTGCGCCTTCCGACTGATACCATCGGCGGTACCCCGTGATGAAGGTAGGAGCAGTGCAAGGGTTGCGATGCGTCTCCAACGTAGTGCGCCAGCACTCCTGCGGCAGCGACGAAATGGATCACATCGCCTTCCTGCAGATACTTCACCATCGCATCCCAAATTTGCCACACCCTAAAGGGCAGAGCGCCTTCTTCGGGACCTACGTTCTGTGCCGCAAATCCATCAAAGTATTCTTTCCATTTGCTCGCCGCAACATATTTTGAATCGGTTACACAGCTATCCAGCAGAGATGGGCCTCCATCGATGTTATAGATATCGATGTCCGCAAAATGCTGGATTGCCTCATTGGGATGAGTTCCTTGCTGAGTTACCCAGATGTAGTCAGGCACGTCAGCAAGCGGCACAAATCCTTTACGGTCGACCTTGAACCCGGAGCTATCCGATATCGTCTCGTCGCTGAATCCAATCAACGACTGGTTCTTCTTCATCAGCGTAGAGAGATTGTCAGAAAGTTGGTCGCACGCCTTCCAACCGATGGCGAAATGCCCAATCTTTCCCCAATATTCGTCATGGCCCAGGCTCCAGTCTCGCACCACTTCTGCGTCGAGCGAGCGGCAAATACTGGATAGGAACGAACCGATGGCATAGGCACTCGTTGATCCATCTGGCAATCGAACCCGTTGGCCACCCCATTGCATGGCGATTGGCCGAAGGCGTCGGGCATCAGTACCGTGTTCGGCAGAACCTGAGGCCGGTTTTTCATCCTCAGCCGAGGTGGATTGACTGGTGCTGGGGGGATCGTAGAACCATATCGTCCCCGAGTCGCCGGGATGAGTGAAAGGTCGGCAACGGTCGGCTTCTTTCGATTCTTGAGGTTTAACATTCCTAGGACCGATCAGAACATCCGTTGCGTATTCGAAGCCGCCGTTCGACTCGTATCGAAAGAATAGCGCCTTAATCTCACCTTGAGAGATGCCGCTGAACCCTCCAAATGCACGAACGGGGCAACCAATCAGGTCCAACGTCACAGTCGTGTCGGTCGCGTTAAAAACTTCGCCTATCTCCCCTATTCCAAACGCTTGGGATGTCCAATCCCTGATGTCATTGATCTTAACGAGACCAGCGTCCAGCGTTAGAAGAGTTTGGGCGTTTCCCCAGGAAGGAAAAATGTCCGAGAAGGCCTTGCGGTCTACGGCGATATTCGAGGTCGTACCAATTGGTGGTTTGTTCCCGCGGATGAACGCGTAAACGGTTTCGCCATCTCCACCCGCAACATGCCGGTTCGTTAACGCGTAATACGATCCGCCTTTCCGCACCAGACATGCGACAGTCCCAGTGGCTTCCTCCCCTTGGTGCGTACGAAAGCAAGAATAGCCTCCGCCCACTAGCTCACTGGAGCGAAAGGGGCCCAGCGACGGCGGAGGCAATGCCTCATCAGGCGTTGCTTCAATCACGCATGTCGGGACGAGACGACCGTCTGGAAGGTAAAGAGTCTTCGGCACGATCTCTCCACCCAACGCACTTTTGTCCTGCCACTTTTTTACAAATACCAATACAGCCGGCCAAGACCAGGGGCGGACGATTGAATTGGAGAGTGTTCTAGGCTCGTCTATCATCGGCACACCCGCTGGCCTTGGCCGATCAGGAGGATGCAATGCATACCAATCCTTTTCATTGATTAAGTAACGGCCGATAGCAGTTCCTACAACGTTCTCCAGTTCAGAAAGGTGGACGTGGTAAGCCTCACGTGCGTCCAGCAGATCCTTGATCGACACGGACGCATAGTCGCGTCTGGGTGGAAAAATTCTTGTTGGAGCCTTGGGCCGTCCGGTTTGCAGCGGCATTTTGCCCTTTTCGGATGAGGTCAACTGTGGTTCCGAGGGAGGGATTTCGTCGGGGTTCATGAGGATCTCCTAAGCTCTCGCTTGTCAATGCGACTGATATACCAGCGACTACTGGCTCATCGTCTCCGTCACGCCTTGAACCCTTCGCACCCCGAACTACGGACGGTCAGATGGGCGAGTGTCTAAGTGGGAGAACTCTAGCACAGATGTGGACTAAATCAGGGCGGTCGCAGGCTCCAAAGGAACAGTCGTCGGGGAGGGAGAAGCCAGCCGGAACTGATCGCGTTCTGTGAATTGCCACTCTACTTCTGGAATGTTCGCGGTCTTGCAAATGAGGCGGGGCAGGTGCTGGCGCCAGTACAGGCTCTGCGCATCGAGAGCGCCGGTATCTTTTTCCAATTGTTTCTTGGGGCATCCCCCCATGCATATGGGAAGGAAGGAACAGACCGAGCAGGTCGCCAGTTGCGTCGGATCGAACTCCGCCCACCAGCGCTCGTCAGTGGTGGAACTCTCGTTGTTCAGGATTCGAAACGTCTCTCGATCGAGCGTGCCGACCGAGCGCTGTATCTCCGAAACCTGAAGGCCGCACCTGTACGTCCTGCGATCCGCCCCAATCACAATGGCGTTGTTCGATAATGCTGCACAGACCGAGGTCTTGGGAGCCGCATAGCCGCTGGGAGTTTCGGGTTCCTCCATGGCCTCGGGCGGGAGAAGGCTGGAGGCTCGTTTCTTGAGCCGATGGAACTCGTCGTCCGGCAAGCCAATCCTCTCGACGAAGCGGCTCTTCTCTGTGTAGGCAGCAACGCGGGCCGGCTGGAAGGTGGCGCGAATCTTAGCGTGAAACCAACCCTGGGCAAGGGCGAACTCAACGAAGGGGATGAAATCGGCCTGATTGCGATTGTCGACGTTATAGCGAATGTCGACCCGGCAGACGTGAACGAGCCTTGAAACCAAAGTGGCAGCCTCGTCGAAGCTCGAACGCTCACGATCGTCCTTGCGCGTGAACCGTCGGCGATGGTTGTGGTTTTCTCTCAGCCCATCGAAGGTAATCTGCGCTTGCCGGATACGATGTCGTTCGATGAACTCTTCGACATCCTCAGGCCAGGCAGTGCCGTTCGAAATAATCGAAGCGGAATACCGCACCCCTAATGTGGAACAGAAATCCTGGATAGCGCGCGATGCCTGTTCGAGGAAAGGCAGGTTCAGCGTCGGTTCACCTCCGTACCAGTCAACGTGGAGGCTTCTTCGGGAGGAGCCTTCGAGCAGCCCGGCAATGCTGCGAAGAATCAGGGGGATATCGCGAGCATCCAGGGAATCCGGGCTGCGCTCCTCGTAGCAGTAGAAACAGCCTAGATTGCAGTCGAGAGTCGTAGTGATCGTGACAACAACCGGAGCGTTTCTCCTCGCTTCCCAATGCATCCTCTGGATGGCGGCGAGTTCGTCGAAGAAGTCTTCAAGAACAAATTCCTGAGCGGTCAGGAGTTCAAGAGACCGGGAGTCGACGGCGATCTCGTCCTCATGATCCTGTCCGGTCAGGCTTTGGGCAAGCGCATGGGAATCGGGACCGGTGAGATCCATCATGCTGCCGGTGCGCGCGTTAAAGAGCAGCCAGGAGTTCTCCGAAGTTGGGAGGGCGAAATTATATGCCGACGCCTTCATGGGGGCGACCTCGAGCTCTCAAGCGGAATACGCTGAAGGGGGAAATGAATTGCTATTCTTCGCCTCAGGTTTAGGGAATTCGCAAACCCCTGGCAGCATTCGATCGCGGGATTGGCACAAAACGACCCTATCCCCCGACACGCGACTTCCCTGCCGACAACCAGCGACCTATTCGGTCTCGACGACCGCAAGGCAAGTGTTGGTGCCACCGCAAAGCCGGGCACCGATCGGCTTTGCAGGCTTGAGGTGTTCGTCAACCAGATTGACCTCGAGCTTGTGAGCGTGGGCTTGCGCATGAGGTTCTGTTTCAGAAACGATAAGTTTGATCGCCTTGGGATTTGCCATAATCACCTCGCATTGGATTCAGGTAAACATACCAGGCTGCGCGATAGTGACTTATATAACTCTCTGCTGCTTCGCTCTGTCAATCGAATATTTCGTTAAATCATGATGAATACCTAAAACGCCTTGATGACAGAACGTAACAAGCTTCAAGCAGCTACTGGCTGCTCTAATCGGTCGTCATCGCTCGTCTGTCTTTCACATGGCGAAAGCCATCGATTTCCAGCGACGAAAGTAGAATGAGGCGGGTCTTAGCTGGGGACCGAGACCGCCGGCGGTCAAACTGAGACCGTCTTCGGTTCCGTCCTCTCTCTCGAACCCCGTTCGTTTCTTCGAATGTGCGCACGAACTCGGGATACCAGGCTGGGAATTGAAGTTGTCTTCAAAATGAAGTCATCTGCGCCCGCGTCGAGCGATCCGGTTTCGTAAAGCTCACCTTTCATCGCGGTGAACATCAAGATCGGAGCGGTTACCTCTAACTTGCGCAATTGGCGAATCACTTTGAGTCCATTCCCCGTCCTCGGGTGGTCACTTCGTGCCGATCGAAGGTCAAACTCCACGAGGATCGCGTCGAATCGCGCCGCTCCAGCAGAAGACAGGGCGGATTCAACGGTATTGGCTAGTTTGACTTCGAATCCAAGACCCTCAAGGGTCCGTGCGAACTCGGCGCAGATAACCATCTCGTCGTCCACAAGAAGTATCGAGTTCATGAGGCCTCCAAGCTGCGAAAACTAGTTGGCCGCAGTTCCAAGGGTGATTTCTAGGGGTGATTCGGGTCCAGGCGCAAGTACGTGAAAAGGAGAGGCTTCCCGCTTGGCTTCGCGCTGCCGCCTTCTGGCTCGACCGTTACGAAGACCGCGTCGATCTGGGAAATGGTCTTGGCGTCGTTCGACTTCAGTACCCAGCGTTTCTGGTTCGCGTCATCCTTATAGAGGAGACCCAGGCTAACGGCGTGCTGCCGGTCGGCGCCGCGGCCGCCCCAAGCCTGGAAGACGCCGGCCTTCTTGAGGCCAGGTTGCTGGTCGAGATCGTAACCATAGAAGATGAGCGATTTGTCCTTGGTGTAGAACACGCGCCCGAAGGGCTTTTGGGTGTCGCCCGACTGGCTGACATCATAGATTTCGGCGATATAGAGGTTGCGGGCACCGATCAGATTCCGGATGTCGCGGTCGCGGTCGAGCAGTTCCCTGCTGTCGGCGATTTGCTTGTCTTTTTCCTCGATCGCTCGATTGAGATCATTGACTTGGCCCTTAAGCGCGAGCGATTGCTGCGTGTCCTCGGAGGTCTCCTTGCCGATCAGACTGAGTCTTGCCTCGAGGCTCGACGCATTGGACTGCACTTCGGCCAGTTTCCGGTTCAGTTCGGCGCGTTCCTCAACACTGCGATCGAGGTCGGCTCTCCGGTCGGCCAGTTCCCTTTCCACCTGGTTCAGCTGATCATTCAAACTGGCGATCTTCCCCTGATCCAGGCGGGTCTGATTTCGCAATGCGGCAGCCTGGTCATCGGCCGGCGCGGTCTTCTCTTCATGCGCTGGTGCGGGGGCCATCAGCGAGGGATTTGGACCGGGTTCGACTCTCGAGGTGATTGGCACAGCCGATGGAACGGCCGCCGCAGGACCGTGTCCCCGTAGAACGCCGATTCGATAGCCTGCGAGGCTACAAGCCAACAGGATCGCGGCTGCCGCCGCGAAGCGGAACGCATGTTTCGATCTCGGAGAAGCTGGCCGGGAGCCTGGATGGCCGACTGGACGGACAATTGGAGAAGCCGGCTCGCGTCGGAGCGTCTCCATCAGGGTCGCTTCAGCCTCTTCGAGTGACCAGCTACCCGGCGCATCCTCCTCGTCTCCGTCCGCAGAAGACTCGGCACCCATGGCGGGGATTGTCGAGGCGATCAGGTGTTCATATTCCCGTTTGGCCTCCCGGCAGGATTCACAATGGACCAGGTGTCCCGTAAGCCGCGCTGATTCTTCGGCTGTCAGTTCTCCGGTAGTCGAGAGCGCGCAAAGCTCCTGAAACTCCCGGTGGGCATCTGCCTGCATCGTCCGGACTCCGTTGCTGGAGCCGTTATGTCCTGTTTCACTCACCCTAATTCGCTCACTTTGGTTCACTCACTTTGACCGCATCTTTTCGGGTAGAACGAATTTGCGCATCCGTTCCAACCCGCGATAGTAGTGACTTCTGACGTTGACGAGAGATCGTCCGGTAAGCTGGGCAATCTCCTTGAGGGCGTACCCCTCGAAGAAGTAAAGCCGGATGGTTTCCTGCTGTTCCGGCGTAAGCCGGGCGGTGAATCTTGCCATCAGTGGCTTTCCAAGGATACCTTCCACCGACTGCTCGTGGAATGGAAGTTCTTCTCTCAAGTCGGCCAGGCGGAAAGCCGTGTCGTCCAGTTCCTGGCTCGAATAGAAGTGGCGGGAGTTCAGGTAGCGCCGCCTGTCAAAGGCCAGAAAGTAAGTCAAATGCAAAATCCAGGAACGAGCAACCCCGCCCGTTGAATCAAAAAGGGCTGCCTTGCGAAAAATGCGAAGGAAGGCCTCCTGCACCAGATCGTCTGCTTCGGCCTCGTTCCGCAGGATTCGGTAGGCGGCGTTGCGGACCGATCGGGCATAACGGCGGAACAGGGCGCCAAGGGCCTCTTTGTCTCCCTCACAGATCTGTTCCATCAGGAGTTCGTCAGAGATCTCAGATATTTGGATGACGGATCCGGCTACCCGCTCCGGTGAGTCGATTGAGGATTGAGCACAATCGATGGGTTCCGTTGGGGGTTCAGGCGCACTATGGCCTAGTCCGAGCGCTTCCGGTGTGCTCGCCAGAGAATCGGGGAAATAGGCGGCTTCGGAACTCATGCGGCCTCTTTTGCGAAATCGATGTCACGAAAGGGTGATCGAGAGGTTGGCTTTGATCATCTATTTCCGAACGCTACTTTCTAGGCTCCGCAGCAGATCCACAGTCGCGGGCGCCTTCGACCACAACTATAGTTGCTGATTTTGAGTATACAAAACTATAGTTGCTATTTCAAGAATGACCTGTCGGCCACGATTATCACGTGGCCAAGCCAGTTGGAGCGGACATCGCGCGGAAATCAGATACGCCAAGAGAAATATTTGGCTCCGCGATAACGCGTCTGCGCACGAAACAGCGCAAGTCTCAAGCTACTGTAGCGGCCGGTGTGGGTTGCGAGGAGTTTTATCTTCGGAATATCGAGCAAGGCAAGGAGAACCTGTCGTTCGACGTGATGTACGCTATCGTGGGCTACTTCAAAATGTTGCCGTTGAGTAAATTCTGGTTGTTCGCTGAAAAACTCGCAGATTCGAAGAGTCCAGACGTCACCTCCGCAGCGTAATTTGGCAGCTTTCCGTTCAGGTTCAAAAACGATATAGAAACTATAGTTGCTATTACTGCTTACGTGTCATCGGTCACGATTGGCGTGTGGCGAAGCCTCTCGGTGCAGATCTAAAGCGAAGGTCAAAGACACCAAACGAGATTTTCGGGCGGGCTGTGACTGATCTGCGGATGGCAAAGAATCTTTCGCAAACATCGTTGGCGGAATCTCTAGGATATAGCACCTATTACTTCGGTCGGATTGAGCGTGGAAAAGCCAACGTCAGCTGTGATGTGATGGCGGCGGTGAGCTCCTATTTCAATATGTCAATTGGCCAATTCTGGACGTTTGCAGAAAAGCTTTCAAAGATCCAAGGCGTTAAGAGGTAACTATTTCGGTCTTTCCCGCCCTCCTGCCTGCCAGTCTGCTCGGCCCAGCGCCGTCTCACTACCCTCTTCCTTTGACTTGACCTTCGAGAGGTTCGAGAATGTTGAATCAGCTGCGTTGCTCGGTGCTGATTCAGATCCGGCTAGATCCCTTGGCCCCATTGCACCACCAGTGAGCGGCCTGAATGTTGTCCGGGTGATCATCTCGCCAAGCCCCGCCCATGCCTCTCGGGTTGATATGGTCCGGTACGACGTCGCCGTAATCCGTGAACTCGGCACCGCAGATGCCACACTTACCTCCCTGGGACACGATCTTTCTATCGAGCAGCTTTCGCATCTCTCCGTTCGAGCGGAGCTCACGGTACCCTCTCGGATGAAGTGGATCTTCAATTCGGCGTAAACCGAGCTGTCGAACTGCCTTCGATTTCGGAACGACTTCCCTGCCGCAACAGAAACGCGAACGATGGATGGGACAGACCTGGTTACGACGGAGTCTCATAACTCTTCTCCTCATTGCGATTGAACTGAGCGGGTTGGCGCCATGTCGCTGCGACCCTGAAAGGGTGCGGAAAGCAGGTTGAAGGCGGGCCCGCTTGACTTTTGTTACCCAATGGGTAACACTACTATCCATGTAGAACGTTACCCAGCGAGAAATGAATGGAAATTTCCGCCAGCGACAGCAAACTTCGACGTGCCCTTGAGGACGAGAAGATGCGACAGAAGGTCTTCGGAACGGATACGGCAAAGAAGCTGGCCATACGGGTGACGGCTCTCGATGCCGCCGATTCGCTAGCCGACTTCTGGCCGCCCAATTCCGGACCGGAGCGCTGTCACGAGTTGCAGGGCAAGCTGGAAGGAACGTTTTCGATCGACCTCAACCAACCCTTCAGGCTCTTGTTTCGGCCCGTTGAGTCAAATCCGCCGACGGATCGCTCCGACGAGCAGGCAAGGTGGGAATCCATCAAAGCGATCGAGATTGTTGCAATTGAGGACACACATGGATAGGGGAACTCAAATTCGTCTCCAGCCCGATGCCATTCCGCACCCCGGCGAGATGGTACAGGAGTATCTCGAGCTGAATGAGTGGTCTCAGCGCGATCTCGCGCGACGGACAGACCTGGCGCCGAAGACGATCAGCGAGATTTGCAACGGCAAAGCACCGATTACCCCTCCTACGGCTCTCGCCTTCGAGAGGGTCTTTCGGCGTCCAGCCCACCTGTGGCTGAATTTTCAGCGCCGCTATGACGAAGCGCAGGCAAGAGCCAGGGAATCGGTGAGGTTTTTCGAGTGGAGCGACTGGCTCAAGAAATTTCCCCTAAAGGAAATGCGCGAGAGAAATTTCGCGATACCGGAAGGCGCTTCGGACATGGACGCGGTGCTGAACTTCTTCGGAGTCTCTTCCCCGGAGAGCTGGCGGACGGTCTGGAATGCCTATTCGGTCGCTTACCGACAGACGCATGCTTTCAAGGTGCGAGAGGAATCGGTTGCCGCATGGGTCCGCGAGGTTGAAATCCAGGCCAGGGCGTTCCCTTTGCGGAACTACGATGAGCATCTCTTTGTCGCTTCCCTGCCCAAGCTGAGGAATCTATCGCGTCGGCGCGTGGATGAAGCGATGATGGGCGCTGTCCAGGAAACCTGCGCCAACTTCGGTGTTGCGGTTGTCATCGTGCCCGAGCTTCCCAATACCGGGATCAGCGGCTGCGCCCGGTGGCTGACCGACACCAAGGCACTGGTGGGTCTGACACTGCGCTATAAGACGGACGACCAGCTCTGGTTTACCCTGTTTCACGAACTTGGCCACATCCTTCTTCACCGCAGCAAGAGATCGTTCGTTGTCGACAACGCCGCCGAGGATCTGATCGATCGGGTGGTTGATCCGGAGATGCAAAAGTTCGAATCGGAAGCCAACCAGTTTTCTTCCGATACTCTCGTTCCCCCCATCGAGCTGAGCGAGTTCTTGCGCAAGAAGGAATTCACAAGTGATTCGATTTACGCATTCGCCGAGCGTATTGGCGTCGGCCCGGGAATCGTGGTGGGGCGGCTTCAGCACGACAAGATTCTGAAACCGCACCAGGGAAACGTGTTCAAACAGACGCTCAAGTGGGCCACCAAGAAGGAGGATTGAAATGATTGGTAAGATCTTTATCACCAGTTCTGGCTACGACCCGGAATACGGTAGGCATGTACATGATCCATACCTTGGACCCTGCCCCACGCTCGGCGCCTGCCGGCCCGACATACGGCGGCAGCTGAAAGAAGGCGACCACATCTTCGTGGTCTCCGGCAAGGTACAACACGTCAGCCAATACGTCATGGCCGGATTCGAGATCGATACCAAGGTCGGTGCGATGGACGCCTACCAGATGTTCCCCGAGCTGCGCCTGCGCAAACGCAAGGATGGCCAGCTGACCGGAAACATCATTGTCGACGCCTCCGGCCAACAGCATAAGCTTGACGACCATGACGCGTTCGATCGGCGCATCGAGAACTACGTCATAGGAAAGAATCCGCTCATCCTTTCGACATTGGAAGAAATCGCCGAGGGAAGACGCCAGACCATGGAAGCGCTCTGCGACATTCTCCAGGCCCGCGGCGACACACCGATCGAAGTGGTCGGACGCTGGGGCAAGAAGCTCACGGAGAGGCAAATCCTTCAACTGCGCGAATGGCTGGCGAACCTCAAGGCGACGGTGCAATAAGGAGACCAGAAATGCGGCAAGCGGCCATCAGTGAAAAGCGGTCTACTTCTACTTCCGCCAGGCGGGCGATGCAGTATTCCTCTGCGGATGTCGCCGCGGTGCCTTCGCCCGATTTACCTACCCAGTGCGAAATTGTTTCGGTTGGCAAACGCCGCAACGGCAGCGCACGCTACTGGTGTCTCCGCCATCGTGCCGATGCGACCGAGAAATACGGTCGCCCGGCCAAAGCGTGCCGCAACGCCGGCCAGAGGCCAATCGATCCCAAAGACATCTTGACGCTCGATCTCGACGAGTATGCCGGAGGAATCGCCTTGTGGGGCGCATCGCCTCCCATCTACGACACGACGATTTTGCCGCTGGAGCGAGGCATCCACGTGCATGCGCGCCCCGAGGCCGACGCGGCGAAAGAGATCGACTTTAGCTATGCGGCGGTAAAGATTGTGGGATCGATCGTGCCTGAGAGCGGCATCTTGATTTCCGAGGCCGACGCCGTGCATTTCATGACGAGCTCCGTGTTTGGCGTCAAGATGAGCCATATCGTGTGCGCGCATTGCTGCCACCCGCATCTCGATGCCGACTGGTTCAGCACCCATGCCCACAGCCGCCACCTGTGCAGTGCGTGCGGGCGATACTTCAAGGATCTTCAGTCCTCGGTCGGGAACCCCATTTGCGGCGTTAGAGAAGCCTGCGGCGCAAAAGCGCCACAGCTCAAGAATGCTCCGGAAAAGCTCGTCATTCAGCAATCGGATTATCCCGGCGGCATCCAGATCTGGGGATCGAGCCCGGCACTGCTCTGGACCAGCCCGACCGCGGAGAGCAAGGGGATCCATGTCCATGCCTTTAAAACCATCGAGGGACTTCCGGCCATCGATGAAACCTTCTTGGCCGTGGTGATCGACGGAGTTAAGCTCGATCCTCAGCAGGTTCGCGTATTGATGGCGCAGAGAACGCTGCTCTCGCTGAGGAACCGTGTTGCCGCTATTGACTGCCCGGAGTGCGCGGCCCCGGTGTTTGAGAGTGGTCTTCTCGCTTTCACGCCCCAGATGACGCACACGTGTCCAAAATGCTATGCGCGCTTCACGGCAAAGGGGCGACTGCGGAAGACGATCGGCAATCCCCTCCCCGGCGTCCTTCCGCTCCTTGCCAAGAGCGCACCGAGGGCTCCCCAACATCATGAACTGACGCTCTGATCGTGAGACTCATGCGATCGCGAGGTTCCTTGTTGTTGCGTCGGTGGCTGGTTGCCGGGCTCGATCCCCGATCCGCATTGTCAAGGAAAAAATGGATCGCAATCGGCCTGCTGCATAGTCAAAGCCCTGGTGGATCGACCAATAGAAAACGCTCCAGGGGGCTTGGGCCTTGCTGGAAGCCGAAAGCAAAAGAACGACCGGCCGGAACAGCCGGTCGATGGAACACCGGTGAAGGAACGCACCGAGCACACGAGGCATTGTCATGACTCCAGTGGATCTCGACCGATCAACTGAAACACCGAATGCACTTGCCGAGTGTCCCATTCCGATGACGCATCGCCGTCTCAAACATGCTCACTTGCTGTGGCACCAGTGCCTCGATGCCTATCACGACCCGGAGCGGTTTCTGGCCAATTTGAATGCGACCATCGAGGCGCTGAGAAACGTCACCTTCGTGGTGCAGAAGGAGAAGGCCGCCTTCAAGGATTTCGATGCCTGGTACATACCGCGCCAGGAGATCCTGAAGTCAGACGCAACGGCCAAGTGGCTCAACCAAGCGCGGGTGACCATCGTGCACCAGGGCGATCTTGAAAGCTCCAGCCACGCCGAGGTTCGGATCGTGACCTACGAGGAGAAGACACTGTGGAAGGGCGAGGTGCCGATTCAGGCTCCGGCAAAGCTGATCCTCGAAAACCCCACGCTGCTAGCACTGCTCGACACGTCCAAGGACAAACTTCCCGATTTGGCGGACTCGATCCTGCTCATTGAACGGAAGTGGAGCACCAAGGAATTGGACGGACGGGAGATCCTGTCAGCGCTCGCGCACGTATACGGTCTCCTCGCCGACCTTGTTCTCGATGCGCACAGCCGGCTCGGCAAGTTGGCTTGTATTCCGGTAGAAGAGCTGCATCCCGATTTCCGCGCTCCGCACGACAGGACGGGGCTCTTGCGCTGCATGTCGGCGGGCGCCGAGGAAAGAACGGAACGCTACAAGACGGACAAAGAGACCGAGATTGTTGCCTCGACAGAAACCGTCCGGAAGTCGATCCCTGTGAAAGAAATCAACGAAATCGTGGGCCGATACGGCATCGATCCGAGGGGATCGAACGCTGAGATTCGGAATCAGGATCCGGTCGAGTTCGCCGAGTGGATCCTAAAGATCGCAAAGCGGATCTTGAGACGCGACAAACATCACGACCGGTTCATATTTATCCGCGATGGTGAGGGAAAGTGGCATCAGATCAACGCCAACACCCAGGATCGGACCGAGAAGATGGTTCTGATGCAGATGATCGCGTCTTTTGTCGAGAACCACGCCTGCGATGCGCTGGTCGAGGTCGGCGAGATGTGGACCGCGTCCATTCCCATTGAGCTTTTGCCGGGCTTCAAAGGTGCAGGACATGCCCGCGATCGAGGTGAGCTTCTTTCCGTGGTGGTTGTGACCCGCGAAGGGCTAATTCGCCAGTATAGGACACCGTTTACCAGAGGCCCATTCGGCGGATTGAAGCTCGGCGACACGGAAGAAATGAAGGGTTTTCATCCCAACTATCTCACCCCTGTATTCCGCGTCTGGCAGCGGCAACAGTTCTACAAGACACAGGACGGCCGCAACAGCATGGTGTGGGAACCCGATCTGCTTGCCCCGTGCCCGTGCGGCGGCCCCAAGCGTTTTGGAGAGTGCTGCGAGAGCTCGCTTCCGAGCGCCGATCGAGGGCATGTGCGGGATAGAGCCCTCGAGGCCATCTCCACCGGCGATCTCGATCGCGCCGAATCGATCGCGCGCGCGGGCCTGGCTCAATACGTGATCTGGGTTCGCCAGCACACGGCCGCCGCGATCCACATGGGCCGAAAGTTTTACGAGAACATCGTCGATGTCGATGCGCTGGCTCTCGAGTCCCTGATCGACACGATGATCCATGCCCTGGAATTCGCTCAGAAAACGGACTTGATTCTGCCCCAGTTCCAGCGCCTGCGAGGCTCGGTCGGCGTGCCTCGACTGGCAACGCGGATCGGAGCCATCACCGCCCGATGGCTGTTCCGGTCCGGACATCAGGAAGAGGCAGTTCTCGAACTCGACCGTCTGGGCCCGCCGAATCAATTGTCCGATACCCTTGCGATCTGGCTCGTGGTTGACAACTATGATCTTTCCGAGAAGCAACGAGGGAGCCTGCTCTCCCGTGCCATCGAAGTCGCGGCCTCTAACGAAGAGAAGCACCTGGCGCGGCTGGAGCTGGCCTCTTTTTACCTGGCCAATGGCAAATCCGCGCAGGCGTTGTCTCTGGTACAGGCAATCGTGGATGAGACTGCATCGGAGAAGGCCTCGGATGAACGATCGAGCGCAATGGTCTTGAAATGGGTGATCATCGGCGTTGACGCTGAGTTTCCGCCGGCATTCGAAGCGATGAAGGGACAGAACGAAGACAATGACCGGATTCGAAACGGAGTCTTTCTCATCGATCGCGGAAGGTATGTAGAAGCCGAGGAGATCCTCGGTGAGCTTGCAGCGAACGGAGATATCAATGCCATCCTGCTGCTCGTCGATGCGCGACTGCGCTCCCAGAGAAGCGATGCCGCCCGCGAAATGTTTGTGTCGATTGTACGGGAGCGGGTTCCAGAAACCCTGGCGTATCCCTATGCACATGCGCTCGCTCTGCTGGTTTCTGCGGGCGGCCATCGAGATCTGAAAGAAGATGCGATCGCGCTTTTGTCCGCGATCCCCGCAGCGGGAGGAGAGCAGGACGAGCAGGTGCGGACGATGCTCGAAATCTTGAGGCAGATGTGATTGTGGTATGTATTTACCTCCAATGTCGCGACAGTTTCCATCCCCTTCTATTGGCGAATGAAGCGACTTTCGGTCCTTCTCCGATTGAGACCGATTAAGCATGTCGTTTCTGGAGCTTTGAAGAGTAAAATAGCACGAACAGCGTTCACAATTGGGAGAGGGTTTATGTGCCTGTGGAGCCTTCATGCCTTAGAGGCAATGCTTCGCAGTCCGTGGAGGTAAGGGATGGGATCGTTGTATTTGAATAGCCTTTCCGCCGAACAGCGGAAGGACCTAGAGGGTCATCTCCATCAAGCGCAACATGGGAACTGCTTCATATGCGAAAAGCCCATTGATTTTCAACTCCACGCTAAGGCAATCGATATTGACCACGTCGAGCCTCTGAAGGTTGGGGGTAAAGACGATCCCAGTAACTTCGCATTGACCCATTCCTCTTGCAATCGATCCAAGCAGGCAAGTGATCTTCGCGTGGCCCGAGTCCTGGCCAGATTCGCCGCGATCCGCGATGAGGTTGCGAAGGACAATCGTGGACCGAATTTGAGCGATGTCCTTCGCCACTATGATGGAGCAGCCCATGAACTTCATCTGACAGTGGGCCAAGACTCCGTAAGTTTTTCCTTTTCAGAGATTGGAAGAAACGAAATTCACAAAGTTCCGCTTTATCGAGATGATTTGAGCGGGCTGCTTTATTTCTTTGCAAAGTTACCGATCGAATACTTGTTTCACGATGACCGAATAAATCCCAGATCTGTTGGTGGAAGTCTGAACGGTCTCATTGATGAGTTTCACAAGAAGCGGCCGCAACTTCAAGTGTCTCTCGGATGGACGGTGATTGACGGAGATCACGGGAATGCCAAGGTAAAGGTGTTCGATGGACAGCACAAAGCGACTGCGCAAGTCTTGCTCGGTGTTCGCGAAGTGCCTCTACGAATCTTCTTGAACCCCAACCTCGACGTATTGCTGTCTGCGAATACAAACGCCGGAACAACACTACGCCAGATCGCCTTTGATAAATCTGTTCAGCGGCATCTTGGCAGCGCGCTTTTCTGGGATCGTTTGGATAGATACAAGAAGGATCGCGGACTCCTTCCAGATGATGACAGCTTCTCTGAGAAGGACCTGGTCAATCACTTTAAGGGCGAGTGGCGCGAAATGCGCCGATACATTTTGGATGAAGTTCGCGATAGCATCACGCACCACCCAACAAACAAACTGAAGGACTATATTGATTTTGCCGGCAAAGGCGGGGAACGACCACTATCTTACAGTTCGCTTGAGAAGACGTTTTACTCGTTCTTCATCTTTGGAGATGCTCTGGAGACCCCATTGAATTACGGCGTTGAGAGCAACGAAAATCCCCGAGAGTTGGAGAAAGAGCAAATCCTACAGCTCATGAACACAATCGCTGAGAAAATTTACGTGGGTAGATTTGATCCAGCCCGCGGTACTGCGCGGATTGAAAATCAGATTCAGAAAGGTGGCGACGTTCCTGAGCCACATCTGATCGCATATCGATTAAGCCGCGAGGAGATTCTCTACTCCTGGCTCCGCTTTGTGCGTCAAATCATCCAGAATTACTTCATCATGACAGGCAAGCCAATCCAAGAGCAGAAACTTTTTCAATATCGATTTCCCGAGCCGCTGTGGGACAACATTGAGAACTTCCTTGGGAATCTGATTAAGATGCCACTTTGGGTAAACCGGGACTTGTCCCTTTCAGTCTTCGGCGGGAAGCAAAACTACGAGTACTGGCAAAAGATATTCGAGTCAGGGAAGACTCCGCAAGGACAAACCGTTCTACCCAGCGGGATCAATCTCATGAAGATGATTCAACTTTAATGGTTTGTTTGGTGCTTGATATGGGTCGCAGGATCAGCATTTATTTCCTTTACGCGACTGCGGCAACAAATCAGGCAATTCTTGCAACACGAGGGTCGCCACAACTGCGGATGCATGCGAGGGCAACTGAAGACAGTTCCTGGTCCTCACGAATCATCGCACGCAATTCCTTCATCGCCTTCTTCGACCCCTCATGAGCAATCACGTTGGTCTTGTCCTTGTGGTACGCCGCTAGTTCGGACTGGTATTCCTTTATTCGATTCCAGCATTCCGACCAAACCATCTTACGCTTGTCCATGAGCGGCCCAAAGTCTAATTGGTATCGCTCCACCGAATAGACTACCCGCTCCCGTTCCCAATCATCATGCACATGAGGTGCTGGGATCGCACGTCCTTCAACATTAAATGAAAGCAGGTTGGGGTCATCCGCATTAGCGGGATCAAGCAACTGCGGATCTTCGAATCGGAGACCCAATCATCAAGGGGTTGTGGGTTGCCACTATGAGCTGCCCTTTGTCTGCACGAATATTATCCTGCAACAACTTCAAGAAATCATACGTCCAAAGTGGATTGAGATGTGTGTCGGGTTCATCTAGAAGGTACAGAGACTCATCATCTTGAGTGAACAACAGTAGACCGAGAACAGTTAGAAGCTGCGTAAGCGTCCGAGGTTCCCATCTTGACGGGAAGCAAGTGTCCAACAGGTGTCCGCTTGTTTTTAAGTGGACACCTGTTGAGTGTGTCTAAGCGGCTTGGGAAGAGTCGGTCTGCAGTGAGGCGGCGACATTCCAAGGCAGGAGTTCGCTGATGCGGTTGATCGGATGTTCGGTGATCGTTGCCAGGACCGTGCGCAGGTAGAAGGCAGGATCGAGTCCGTTCAGCTTGGCTGTTCCGATGAGGGAGTAGAGCGATGCAGCCCTATGGCCACCGGAATCAGCTCCCATGAAGAGATAATTCTTTCGTCCGATGGCAACAGCCCGCAGCGCCCGCTCGGCGGCGTTGTTATCGATTTCTAAAAGCCCATCGTCCACGTAGCGTGTCAGCGCACGCCAGCGCGAGAGGGCATAGCGGATCGCCTCGGCGGTCGCGCTTTTGGTTGAGAGGGAGCGAAGCGTCTTATCCATCCACTGACGCAGCTCAACGAGCAGCGGCCTGGCGTAGGCCTGACGGACTGAGCAGCGAAGCTCAGCCGGCTTTCCGCGGATCTGCTCCTCGATGCCGTACAGGGCTCCGATACGTGCGAGGGCCTCGGTAGTGGTTGGCGATGCGTGGGCCACATGGATGTCATGGAACTTGCGCCGGGTGTGCGCCCAGCACGCGACTTCGTAGATGGCGCCGTCACCGTAAAGATGATGAAAGCCGGAGTACGCGTCGGCCTGCAGCGCGCCCTTGAAATCCTTCAGATGTCGTCGCGGGTGTTCTCCCTTGCGGTCTTCCGAGTAAGTGAACCACGCAGCTGGAGCGGTTGAATAACCTGCTGGTCGATCATCGCGCACATAGGTCCAGAGTCTGCCGGTTTTAGTTTTACCGTTGCCGGGAGCAAGCACTGGAACCGGCGTGTCGTCGGCGTGGATCTTGGCTGCTGCGAGAACATGCTTCCTGATCTCATCGACCAGTGGAGTTAATAACTCGCTGGCTGCGCCCACCCAGCCGGCCAGAGTTGAACGATCAAGGTCAACACCTTCGCGGGCATAGATCTGAGACTGGCGATAAAGCGGCAGGTGATCAGCGTACTTCGAAACCTGCACGTGGGCAAGCAGGCCCGGTCCAGGCAGTCCGCGGTCGATGGGCCGTGCAGGAGCAGGCGCCTCAACGACGCTCTCGCAACCTGCGCAGGCAAACTTCGGCCGCACATGACGAATCACCTTGAAGCTTGCCGGAACTCGTTCCAGTTGCTCGGAAACGTCTTCGCCGAACTGGCGCAGCGCACCGCCGCAATCGGGACAGTGGCTGTGTGCGGGAAGATGGGTGACCACTTCACGCGGAAGATCTTCGGGAATAGGCTTGCGTGCAGGGCGGGAACGACGCTTCGAATCAGTCCGAGTGGAAGAAGGTTGCGTTGCTTCGGTTGCCGCTTGCGCAGCTTCTTCGGCACCCTGAGCGGTCTCCAGTTCTTCAAGCCGGAACTCAAGCTGTTCCAGTTCTCCGCTCAGCTTCTCACTCTTCCGACCGAAGATCATCCGCCGGTACTTCTCGATGACCAACTTCAGATGTTCGATCTCATGTGTGCTTGAAGTAAGTTCCTTGTGCTGTTCCAGCGACTCGGAATGCTTGGCGATCACCAGCGCCTTCAACGCTTCAGGATCGAGTCTGTCGAGGTCGGGCAAGGAAGCAGGAATCATGACCGCAGTATGCCATGAAACACGATGGAAATCATCCACAAAAGCCGCATGAATAAAGGGGAATCACAACAATTAATCAGACCGCGATCTCAGGTGTCCAGGTCCTCTGCGGCCGGCGCCAATCGATGCCTTCGAGTAGCATCGACAACTGCGCACGCGTCAGACAAACGGTTCCTTCCGTAGCTTGAGGCCAGATGAATCGTCCTCGTTCAAGACGCTTGGAAAATAGACATAGACCGTCTCCGTCCCACCATAAAAGCTTGACGATGTCACCTCTGCGCCCTCGAAATGCAAACACATGACCGGAGAACGGTTGCTCGTTGAGCACGGTCTGCACTTGCGCACTGAGACCGTCGAAGCCGCGCCGCATGTCGGTCACACCGGCAGCAATCCAGATCCTCGTTCCTGCAGGGAGTTGGATCATTTCCGCAGGCTCTCAAGGATCGAACGCAGCAACGCCGGATCAGCACCGCTCTCTACGGTGAGCATCGCTCTGCCTGGAAACTCAATGTGGATAGAGCCGGACGTCGCAGGTTGTTGTTGTGCGGCGGGCTCCCGCATCTCCGCCTCAGTGGGAGCAGCAACTGTGACCGGAAGCAATGCTGTGCACGCGGCTGTGGAATCAACCAACTCGCCGCGCTCAAAAGCACGTCTCCACTTAAACACCTGGTTCGCGTTCAACCCATGAGCACGTGCCACCAGCGCCACACTCGCGCCTGGTTCGAGAGTCAGATTTACAATCTGCCGCTTCTCTGCAACCGACCGCCATCTGCGAGCGCGACGTTCCGTACCTGCAGCCTGCTCCATGACCACATGGTCAGCCTCAAGCCCGCAGAAATGCCAGAGGGGAAGGCCACACGCTTACGAAGCTGCTGCTCACCTTCGCTCAACTGTGTGAATTTCAATCGCTCGCCAACTAGGCGCTCAACTGTTACACGCACCTCATCGATCAAGTCGCAAAGAAACAGGCTCTCCAGGTAGCTGGTGCCAACGGATTGAGTCCAGGCAACTGCAGTGCTTACCGCCGAGGGCGAGTTGCTTCTACCGCGAACAATACCGGCGGTACTCAATCTAAGAAAGTGCCTTTCAAACGTTTGAATGAGGGTAGACTTCAGTTTTGTGGACTCACCCCTTCGTCTTCAACTTCACATATTGCGGCGACGTGAGATTGAGCCACACCCCACCGCGCCCGATTTCGATCCCATGCTCCAGTGCGGCGGCACTTTCGAGATCCGGCAACCCTCCTCCCCTTTTTACCAGTTCCCTGACTTTTTCAACATCCGCGAAACTCAGCCTGCGCGGAAGTACGGTCTGCAAATCCGTCTCCAGGAACTGGCAGGTCCAGCCCTTGCGCTGCATGAACGACATATAGACTCGCCTCTTCGGTGCCTTCGCCGCCTCACAACGGGCGCAGAGATGCTCGCCAGGGTGATGCGGTGCCGGAAGAGGCGCCTTGCATTCGTAGCAAATCTGGCCTGCCAGACGCTGCCGTGTTCCCGATGCTCGCTCGCCGCCCATTCCTGGAATTCTAGACCGGTATTCGCTTTTTGTTCTCCGTTGCCTGTTGAGCTAGAATTCCAGCATGTGCGGACGATATGGCAGGCGGGCCGACAAGCAGCGGATCGCCGAGATAATGCAGGCCGGAGGCACAAACGTCTTTGACGTCGACTTTGCCCAGTCCTATAAGCACCTACCTCGGCGATTGGCATACCCATCCACACGGTGGAAACAGCACCAGCCAACGGGACCGCAAGACTCTCTCTTGAATATTGCGTTTGCACCGGAGGCACGCGCTCCGAAACCTTTAATGGCGATTTTGTCGATACGTCGCGATTACTCACTCGCGATCTGGCACTGGGAAGGTAAACACTTTCTCTGGCATTCGCGCATATCAGCAACTGACGTCGTCGTATTCGAATGACTCGCCGTCCGCGCGTGCGTTTCCGGGTCCCCGAAGTTTGAGAATCCATTTCACGTTTCCGTGGTACAACGCTTCCCAAAGAGGGAACTCAGAAAGAGCAAGTTCTCGATGTGCCTGAACCCTTCTCTTGGATTTGGGATTGGGCGGAAGTATAGTCCCTCGGGCCGGACATATTGGGCGATCATCGGAGATCCAGACCGAGACTTGCCGCCAGAGACCAAGCCCTCACTGAAAGCGGAACGAGAGTTGCCGAGATCCTTGCCCATTCGAGCCCTTAAGATGCACTCTAGTTGGCGTTCGCTCGGTCTATAACGTGAGTCGCACTCTTGGCTTCAGTGCAACGAGGATATTCGAATAGGCACGAACAACGCCGTTGTAGAGTTCCGGATTCTTTGGGCTCTTTAGACTCACGACCAGTGCGTATGGGATGGGCTGAGGAAGGTCGGCGGCACGGCCGCCCTGGCGATGATGATAATAGATGTCGAAGCACGGGTTTTTTAGAGAACCGGCTCGAAGGCGCTCTGTATGGCGCAGGCACGGTTCCCATTTGTACATCGATTCTCTCATCGAGCTTTCTTCCGGTCCATAGAGATTTGTGGCGCTGAAGAATGAGCGCGTCTTAGGATGGGACGACACTTTTCCATCCGAATACTCCGTGTACTTGTCTGAATGAGGCCGGAACGAGGCCTCTAACCCGCTTCGCGTGTACGCGCCTGGAAATTCCGGATCGACTTCGGGCGCAATCACCAGGGTTGCGGTCAGATTCACCATTCCCTCCATTGCAAAATCGGGCATCGGAATGAGCGCGCGTAGGTGTTCACTGACAGGCAATGCCCCTTGATACACAACCAGGGATTCGTCGTCGTCACAGGTGATGAGCCGTTCGAGGTCTCCCTCAAAGCGCCCCCAACCAACCTCTGATCGCTCATGACTTCCGGGATCGGCGCGATGCACCATCAGGGCGCGAATCGCAAGTGGGGATAAAGTTGTTCCCAGTTGCACTTTGACTGACGCACCGGCACGAAGCGCCAGAGGCGATGCGAAACTGGTTCCCTGAACTCCAGAAAAGGACAAATTCGCATCCAGAACGTTGAACGGCTCAGCCACCGCGCCTCCAAAAGCAAGTCCATCGGGTTTAACGAACCCAGGAGACCTTCCGGGGCCAACGCAGCTATAGTCACTGCGCCTCCATTGCGATCCCATGCTCGTGGCCGAGCCGATCGAAAGCACGTTCACGCCATCGCTGGGCGGTTGAATTCGATTGAGCTTTAAGTCCGCGTCAGCTTCTCCGTCGTTCCCAGTTGCAACCGTGGCCACCGCACGCCCCGCGGCAAAGCGCTCGTCGAGCGCTGCGGTCCATTCCGTCACCTCATCGTCTTCAACCGGCAGGCGAGGTCCAAGGCTGATATTGATGAATTCGTATGTCGGGTTCGCGTCCAGATGGTTGAGGATGCGATCGAGAACGTCCAGGCCTTTCACATCACCATTGCCACCAGTCGCAGTATCGATCACACGTACGTGGTCGACAGAACAGAGCGGCGTATCGAGAGGAGCGGTCTGGTCCGCTTGGCCAAACAGCAGAGCGCTCGTTACGGCAAGTCCGTGATTTTCAAGTTCCGGAACAGCTGGTCCGATACCGGCTGGCTCAATGTATTGGACCCAGCGCGACAGTGCAGCACGAGACAGCGTGGGAAGGCCGCCGTCAAAGACGACTGCCTTTACAGTCGGATCGACTGGACCAGTCTGCGGAATCGTCGCCCGCGGACTGGTCGGGATACTTCGAGTCAGGAAGGGGCTCGATGGCCGCAGCGCCGGCATCGGCCGCGCAACACGAACGAAGGAATATCGGGCGATCTCTTCTGCGCGGGCAAACGTCGTTCGAACGGGAAAGAACGTCAATCCGCGAATATCCCTGCGATATTTCCTCAGCGGCTCTCCACCATGCTGCAGCACATAAGCAGCAAAGAGCTCAACGATTCGTTGATCTCCGGAATTGTGGAGGGCAACCTCCAGCACCCCTTCAAGATCGAGGGTTTCTTTGAGGCCTCTCAGTTTCGAAGAAGCCTCAAATGCTCCGAATCGTTCGATATGGGATAGTGTGTCTGCGCCCTTGTGGTCCTCAGACCATCGCGGAAGCTGGGCTTGCCATTCGCGAAAGCGGCTGCGGCTTCCAGCTACGAACAGGGTTTCGGTATACGCCTCGTCCGGATGTTTCTCGATCCCCCACTGTTCGGGCCGGATACGTTCGATCTTGCTTCCAACAGCTCGCAGCCCGGTCGTCTCCAACAGTTCGCGGGGAAAATCGCTCTTTGAAACATATCGCGGATGGAGGGTCAGAGCACCCACTACCTCATCATTCGGCGCCGCGTCGGCAGGGAGCGTGTCGAAACTAGCCACCGAGGTCGTCAGCCAGTCTTCTAAGCGCGAGCGGGCTGCCGAAAAGGCGTAAGGCGGGTTCTTATCCCCTCCTCCGCTCGGCACTTCAACCTTCGCAGTCAGCCGTTCTCCGAATCCCAGCAGGAAATTGTTCTTTCGCGCCATTTCGCTCTCCTCACTTCCTTTACGCCTGATCCCGATATTTGCTCAGTGTTTGGCGAGAGAGTCCCGTCCGCTGAGCGATCTCTCGTTCCGAAAAGCCTTTTGACCGGAGTTCCTGGGCCCACGCCAGTCGATTCTTTTGGGACGCGCGCTCTTTCGGCGCGGAAAGCGTTGTCAGGAGAACCGAAAGGTCCTCCCCATTGAGAACCGCCTGGCGCTTTGCCCGCATCACCTCGCGTGCCACCTCGGCGTATGACTTGCCTTTAAACAGCGTCGAAACAGTTCTGATGGTGGGTTGGGATAACTGATCTCCGATCAGGCCCTCGAGTTGCCGCTCGATCTCTTCTTCGGTTGGGAACGGGAACTCGATGATGCGATCAAACCTCCTCCAGATCGCTGGGTCGAGCAATTCCGGATGGTTTGTAGCTGCGACGAGAAGGCCATCGGCGGGCCACTCATCAATGGCCTGGATGAGTACGGTAACCAGCCGCTTCAATTCGCCAATCTCTGCGGTATCGTCTCGTCTCTTCGCTATCGCATCAAACTCGTCCAACAAGAGCAGACATGGTTGCCTGCGCGCAAAGTCGAGGACTACTCGAATATTGGAGCCGGTTTTACCCAGGAAACTACTCATTACCGAGGCTAAGTCCAGGGTCAGCAATGGGCGCGATAGCTTTTCCGCAAGCCACCTGGCAGCAAGCGTTTTACCAAGTCCCGGTGGGCCGACGAGTAAGACCGACCTCGAGGGCGACAGGCCAGCCAGTGTCAGTTCATCTGCGCGAGCGCGTTCATTCAGTAGTGATTCGAGTTCGACTCGCACAGTGGGTGACCATATTGGCTCGGGATGCACCCGGGGAGATGCTTCACGCTTGAGTAGCTCCAGCCGACTATCCAAATCAACTGGCAATGCAATATTTGCCCCACGACTACGCGCAATCTCGGACGCCGTGGCGCTTCCGGAAAGCACCTTCTGGATTTCGTTCGCCAGATCTGGCCTGCTGTCCGATAACCGGGTGAGAGTTTTTCTGCTCAGGAGCTCTACGTCGTTCGCCCGTCCGGCAAGCGCCAGGCGAGCAAGGTGGACAAATTGTGCTTCGATATCAATTTTGTGAGCCACTGTTCCACTTTTTCTCTTATTTTCCACGCATTTATAGTGGCACATATATGGCACATATGTCTAGTATTGTGCCATACTGGTTTTGCGGGAAGGAAATGCAGCATAGTACCGGGTCTCGGAATGGTCGAATCGTTCAACCGCCGAGACGATCCGTAGGAAAACGGAATACAAAATCAATGATGGAGCGGAGGTCAATATATGAAACAGCCCGGACTTGACGGTGGCCAAAGAGATAGTGCCCCTCCCAAGGCAGGCGAAATTCGCCAAAAAAGAGGCGATACGCTGAATAAGAACCTGCCCAAGCCAATTGAGCAGTTCTCTCCCAACGCGAAGCTCAGCACAATGCGGAAGGCAACAGGCAAAGTAAGTGAGACAGCGGTTCGCAGAGCTGCAAGCAGACTCCGACCCTGAAGCGGATTTTGTCTTCCGAGTGTAGGAACCCTGAGGATTTCGTTCGCGGACTTGTCCAGCGCGAACTCAGTTGTGCGCGCATGGAAATATGCCGGGAATGGACGCGGGGATGCTAATTGCCAGCTTCGAATAACTCCGGATGACTTCCGTCGATTTCGACAGGGTGTTATAAGAAGCTGTCAGGGTCGCAAACAATAAAGCATACTGCGAAAATCGCGGAGGTGGCTTGGTCTTCGACCTTGGCGACGATCATATTCGGTGGCAGCAGCAATGACACTTTCTCTGGAGTGGAGTCGGCTTCGACCCTGGAATGGAACGCAGAACAGGGCATTTGAACTGCTTTGCAACCAACTCGCCGGGCATGAGGCAGTATCCATTGGATCGGCTTATGTGGCAAAGGCGGCGCCAGATGCCGGTGTCGAATCGTATTGGATTTTTCCGGACGGCTCGGAGTGGGGGTTCCAGGCCAAGTTCTTCACTTCCTCGATGGACCACTCCCGTTGGGGACAGATCGACGAATCGGTCAAGACTGCACTTGCAAAGCACCCACAGCTGACGCGGTACACAATCTGTCTGCCCATCGACCGGACTGATCCTCGGAAGGATAAGGAGAAGTGGTTCAAGGACCAGTGGGACGAGCATGTTGAAAAGTGGGATGGATGGGCTGCCAAGACCGGGCGCAAGGTTGACTTCGCATACTGGGGAGAAACCGAGATCACCGATCGCCTCGCCCTCGAAAAGCACGCAGGCCGATACTTCTTTTGGTTCAACAAAGACCTGTTCACGGCGAAGTGGTTTCAGGATCAGATAAATCGGACAATCGCAAATGCCGGTCCTCGCTACACGCCGGAGATCAATGTCACACTGCCCGTCAGTAAAGTGTTTGATGGCCTTTATCGCCATACCCGATTCTTCGAAGATCTTGCTCGGCTACGTCGCGAAATCAAGAAGTTTGCCCGGTTCTCGCCGACCGAATCCGACGCGTTCGCAAACGCGGAGATTGCGTCTCTTAATCAGGAAGCCGGAACGCTCCTAAGCCTGCTCGATGCGGGTCTCGATGCCAAAATCAACGAACCGATAAAGTTCGCGTACATTTGCTCGTCGAGCGAGGCAACGCGTAAGGCCGCGATCGCCTATGAATCCAAGCTCGACGCCTTCGAGGATGCGAAACGCGAGGAGGCAAAAGAGAAGGGCACCCCGTCGGCAACGGAACTTTATCAACAGCCTTCGATGTTTGCAGATTCAAAGGGCGAGGTGCGGCGGCTGTCAGGCGCGCTTTATGAACTGGAGTATTTTTGCGAGGACTATTCCGCACGAGCAGCGAACAGCAATGCAATCCTGCTGACCGGAAGTGGGGGCTGCGGGAAAACCCACCTGTATTGCGATATCGCAACGCAGCGCCTGCGTGATGGTGCCGCTTCCGTTCTTCTCCTTGGGCAGCACTTCAATAGTGGCGCTCCTTGGAAGCAAATTCTTGAGTTGCTTGGCCTCAACTGCCAGCCCGACGAATTCCTCAACGCTCTCGAAATCGCAGGTGAGCTCAGTGGCCATCTCGCCATGTTTGCCATCGACGCCCTGAATGAGGGAGATGGCCGAACACTCTGGAGGAACCATTTGGCGGGCCTCCTCGCGGACCTCCGGCGGTTTCCAGGGATCAGAGTGTGCTTAAGCGTGCGCTCGACCTACGAAGATCTCTGTATTCCAAAAGGCATTGCCGTGAATAATCTTCTACAAATCACCCATCGCGGTTTTGCCGAACATGAGTACATCGCTTCAAAGACATTTTTCGCCTTCTACAAAATCAAGCAGCCGAGTGTACCTTTACTGGTCCCGGAGTTTCAAAACCCGCTTTTTCTTAAGACCTTCTGCAAGGGATTGAACAATGCTGGCAGGACGGAGATCCCGGATGGAATGCATGGCATCACCGCGGTCTTCGAATTCTTTATTCAATCCATCAATGAAAAACTCGCTGCGCCTGAATATCTCGACTTCGACCCATCGCAGCAGCCGGTACAGAGGGCAGTGCGGGCGATAGCCGCCATCATGGCAACGGAAAAGAAGGCCTTTGTGGATCGGGGAACAGCCCAGCAAGCCATCAATGCACTTTTGCCGATTGGCGGCTACGGCAAAACACTATTCTTTCATCTGCTGAGCGAAGGACTCCTCACGGAGAATCGTATGCCTGCCCGTAATGCGGCGGATGAGTGGATTGACGTGGTGATCTTTGCCTATGAGCGATTCACCGATCACCTCGTCGCGAAGCGCATGCTCGATGATAATGCCGATGTTGAGGGCTTACAGTCCGCCTTCGCGGCGAATGGCGCACTATATTACCTTGCCGAAAGCCACAATAGCGCCTATTTCAACCGCGGACTCTTGGAGGCGTTCTGCATCCAGATTCCAGAACGATTTGGCAGGGAGTTCCCTGATCTAGTGCCGCACGCGCGGGAATTCGACGCGGTGCGTGCAGCATTTCTAGAAAGCATCGCACTACGGGATACGGGTGCCTTTTCCGAGGCAACCGATCACTATATCAACTCGACCATTTTGGCTTACCAAGGCGGGTGGAATGACTTTTTTGAGGTGCTGCTGACGGTCGCGACCAACACATTCCATCCCCACAATGCTCGCCGCTTGCACAGCAACCTCCTTTCCAAGGAGATGACGGGACGGGATGCCTTATGGACGCTTTCAATTAGCGAGAAGTACGGCAGGCAGGGCGCGGTCGATCGACTTGTCGATTGGGCAACACATCCTGATGACAAGGGGTATATTGAGGATCAGTCTCTGGAACTCTGCGGCCTCGTTTTTGGCTGGCTTTTCACAAGCCCGAATCGAGCTCTTCGCGACAAGGCAACGAAAGGAATGGTGCACCTTTTCGCGCATCGCCTCCCGATGCTTCAGCAGGTAATGGAGCAGTTCGCGATGGTCAACGATCCGTATGTGGCTGAGAGACTCTGGTGTGTGGCATACGGTTGTGCGTTGCGGAGTCATCGTGGTGATACTCTCACTACATTTGCTCAATTCGCCTATGATTCCGTTTTCAAAAATGGCTCGCCGCCACCGAACATTTTATTGCGCGACTATGCCCGAGGGATTATCGAGCGGGCTTTATACGAGAAATTGGCTGTGCGAGTGGTCAAGAAGAGGTTTCGGCCGCCGTATGGCAGCGATTGGTCGAGTAACGTGCCTTCTATGAAGGATCTCGAGGAGCAATTTGGATGGTCAAAAGAGAAAGACGATGCTTCACGAGTGGCGTGGATTTCGATCGTCAGTTCAGTTCTTCACGGTGGTGATTTCGAAAGGTACGTGATCGGAACGAATTCGGGCACGTTTCCCTGGTCATCCCGCCTCATCGATGAACCACGGCTCAGCGCGGAACAAAGAAGAAAGAGAGAGGAATCGTTCAATTTGGAACTTGCGCGTCGATGGATATTCAATCGCGTTGTGGAACTCGGATGGACACCGGAGAAATTCGGCGAGTACGATCGCAATGTTAATCGGCACCGATATGATCGGCGCGCGGATAAGAAGGAACGCTTGGGCAAGAAATACCAATGGATTGCCTTCTATGAGTTTGTAGCGCGCGTCGCAGATAATTTTCAATACTTACCCAGGTTTTCGGATCCAACATCCCGCAGCTACCAGGGCCCTTGGCAGGTCTCCTACGCCAGAAATATTGATCCGACGTGTCTCCTGACCACGGATCTCGGGGACGCAAGCCTGCCGGCTTGGTGGTCGCCGCCAATTTACGTTCCGGTAAATGACATTGCGGCCAGAGAATGGGTCAAGTCGAATTCCGATATGCCATCTCCGCGAGGGTTAATTGAAGCAAAGAACCCGTCCGATGGTTCGAACTGGTTGGTTTTGGAGACGCATCGGAGTTTCGATGAGCCTGCGTCACTCGGTCAGGAACGATTCGATTCTCCCTACCGCCATGCGTGGTACATGATCCGCTCATACTTGGTCAGGCGGACCGACGAGGAGCGATTGTTGAAATGGCTCTCAAAGAAGAATTTTTGGGGCCGAAGAATGCCGGAAAGTACTGACGATCATCAGGTCTTTCTTGGGGAATTCTTTTGGTCACCGATCTATCAGACGCATGATGACAGCTTTTACGGCCGTGACGGTTGGACCGAAGAAGATGGATTGCCCGCCAAAATATGTGTTACCGCTGAAGGTTATTTGCGCGAACGCGTATATGATTGCTCCATTTCCGACGCAATTCACCTCATGCTTCCTGCAAAGCAAATTATTGAAGGAATGGGGCTGCGCTGGGGCGGAAAGGAATCACAGTTCCTTGATCGCGCTGGCACAGTGGCGGCATTCGATCCTTCTGCATCGGAGCCGGGTCCTTCCGCTTTGTTAGTCAGGCAATCGGCATTTCAGGAGTTCCTGGATGCCAATGATTTCGGTGTCATTTGGACTGTCCTTGGCGCGAAGCAATGGATGACCGGTTCCATGAGAGATGATGAGTGGGTTGGAGAGTTGCAAATCAATGGTGTGTACTCACTTGAAGATGGCGTCCTGGTTGAGAATCTTCGGTCAGAATGGAAAGGGCCAGAGGAATAGTGCGGGATCGGAAATCTGGGCATTACTAAGCCTTCTGTCGGGCCCTCCCTGGATTCTTAAGCTAGGTTGCGGTGTTTTGCATTCGTAGAATACCTAGCCACCCAGACGCTGCCGGGGTATCCGATGCTCGCTCGCCGCGCATTTCTTGAATTCCAGAGCGATCTTCATTTTTTCTTCTCGACGGGCGCCCTAGATAGAATTCCTGCATGTGCGGACGATACGGCAGACGGACCGACAAGCAACGGATGTGGTAGCGTAAGGGCGTACCGATGGCGGCAATTCCTGCCTACGACATAGACGCCAGCGGTCGCAATCGTTTGTCGGAAACTGAACGCGTGATCGCAATTTGAATCGCGTGTAGCATGTATCTTCGGCTAGACTCCCATTCATGGAGAACACCGAAGCAAATGCGCTGAAGGATGCTGTCAACGAAGTTTTGCAACCGGAAATCGAGAGGTTTGCGAACAGCTTTCCGAACGAATATGTACTTCAAGAACGTCTGGAGACATTATTCTCGAAGATCCCGAATGTTTCCGGCGTGAAGATCCTCCAAGGAACACAGGAGTATGGAAAGGACCTTGTATTTTACGAGCGCGGAACCTGCGGTGAGCGCCGACTAATCGCCTGCGTCGTAAAGAACGACAAAATATCCGGCTCGATTTCGGCACAGTCAGGAGCTTCAAGAGTCTTGTTTCAGGTTCGTCAGGCTTTGAAAAATGCGTATGTGGGCACAAAAGGCGAAGCCGAATTTGTTAATCACGTGTATGTCATTAGCCCATGGCCTTGTTCACAAGAGGCGATGAATTCAATCAAAGGGGAGTTGGAGAGTGCGAAGGGTCAAGTCCAGTTCGTGTGTGGAAGAGATTTATTCGACCTGTTTCATCAGTTTTGGCCATCGTACATCTATTTCGAGTCGAATCTCTTGTCCCTCTATCTGGCTTCTGTGGAACAGCTAGATGAAAACTCAGCATTCGCAAACCTGATGACTCGTGGCGGCTTCGTGGTTGAGGGGATTGCTTCGCTTAGCCACATCTACATCCCGCAAAGCTTTCTCGAAGTCATACCCACCTTCATCCTCGCGGAGCCTTTCCCTGGTTGGAGAGGGTTGAATTCTCCGATGTCTCAAAGCGATATTCGTCAGCTGCAGCGATTGTTTGAGGACACAAAAACCGTTCTGAATTGTGCAAGGGTTTGGTCGTCAGTCTCCTCCGATGAGATGAGCCAAGTCCATGGAGAAATTGATCAACTTGCCAGGTTCCTGAATGAGAGATGGAAGTATCAATACAACGCGGCCGTCGAGAGAGCTCGTGCAGCGGAAGAACTACCGCCAAACGAGAAAAAGTTTATGGCACCGCCTGTCCTCGACACATCGGCCGAAGGCAAAGTCCGTGGCATCGAGGCATTCTTGTCCCGCTTAAGAGAGGAATTCGACCAGATCACTGGAACTCTGTCGCGAATTGATGTTGCACCCGACTCACAATCTCTCACATCGGAGCCGTATTTATCGCTCAGCAAGCTGAAGCTTGCAAGTATCGAGTATCCCTGGGTCCTCGACATGCAGGATGACGGACGCGCAAGCAGCTTCCCCGCTGGGTTATTGGATAGTTACGGCGGACCTTTGCTGATAGCTGGATCGGCCGGGTTTGGTAAAACCTCCTTTTGCCGAATGGCAACTCTCCGGGACTCAACACAGTTCGCGAACAAAACCGGAGGAGTACTTCCCACCTACGTTCAGCTTTACCAGTTGAATACACAGGAAGTGAACGGGAATGAAGACCCAATGGACGTCTTCATTCCTTCCGCAGATTTGAAGCGATACGTCAAAGAGAAGGCTGCTGCCGATGAAAGGGTGCCCCTGCGCGCTTATCTCGACGGCCTCGACGAGGTGACCGATCCTAAACGACGTGCTGCGCTCATGAAACTAGCACGAGCAGCATCGGAAAGCGGGATGTTCCAAGTCGTGGTTACTTCGCGTGCGCATGTGATCGGTCCTCATTTAGACTGGCTCCCTCGCGTATCTCTGGCCCCATTCGACGACGGCCAGCTTACAGCGCTCGCTCAAAAATGGCTAGACAAGAATGAATGCGACCGGTTTCTTGCCGAATTGCAAGGAGCGACGGATCTCCATCGGATCATCAGGGTGCCATTACTCGCAAATCTGACCTTGGCCATTTTCAAAGAGATTGGTGCCCTTCCGGAAGGAACAGTTCGACTGTATGAAATGTTTATTCAGCTTCTCTGTGGCGGGTGGGACTCCGCAAAAAATATCAGGCGAGAATCAGAATTCGGCTCCGGCCCAAAGCGTACAGTGATCACTCGAGTAGCCTGGATCGCACACAACTCCCGGAATCGAGATTTTAGTGAAGCGGAGTTCCGCAATGGGGTAGGGGCAACCCTGACAGATTTGGCTTCCCGGGCCAAGGATCTATTGCGGGAATGCATTCAGGATGGAATCTTGATTCAGGGTGGTGACCGATTCGCATTCGCTCACCTGTCATTCCAGGAATTCTTAGTTGCGAATCACTTGAACGACCCGAAAGGGGCGCGGCAAAGGCAGGCTCTTCGCCAATACCTTGAGGGCGACTCTTGGTGGGACGAGGTACTGCGTTTTTTTGTCGCAGGCGCGGAAGATCCGAATGAGATCGCGAAATGGATCGCCGATACTGCGGAAAAAGTGGCTGCGAGAGCAAGATCACATCCTTCAGAAATCAAAGCAAAGGCTGGAAATCTCATTGATTCTCTGCAGACATACCATAAGGGCTTTCGGCCTGAGAAACGGACGAAAAAAGCCGTCGCAAGGCTCGACCCGACTGTGCCACGGAAATAGCCTTCACGCGCTGAGCGAGGTGTTACGCGACTTTTCTCGGACCATTGCGTCTCCGTGGCCGCTCTGCAGGATTGAGCATTCATGATTACGATCGGCGAATTGGAGAGGAAGGAGTAGATGGTCCCAAAGCGGAACGTTGAGATTAGCCGATATACTGGCGCAGATTTCGAATATGCCTACATGCAACTTAACACCCTAACTGAGGAAGCAATTGCGAGTTATTGCCGATCTCTTCGAGAACGTCTGGGTAAGATTCCGCTCACCGGGGAGCAGTCGGAGATATGGATCGTGCGGGCCTACGCCTCGGTGAAGTATTTGTTGGCAGCCTCTTTGATGCTTGCCTCCGCAGAGTTCGCGGCGAAGCACAATCTGAAAATTGTGCAGCCGTATTTGCTTTACTACGCACTCTTCAACACTTCACATGCATTCCTGTTGACGTTGCCTGAACAGGAGTGGCGTGATGGAGCAATTCTAGACGACGTGACACACCAAAAGGCTCAGAATGTCACCGTCGATTACTTGCGCCATCTCTCGCCTGAGATGGCTCGAAAATTTAAAGATGTTAGCGGCAGGGCAATGGCTACGCGCGAGATGCTGTCATACAAATTTCCAGCGCTGGGGCTTACCGGTGAGTTGAGCAACGTAGTTCCCGATTTCGGAGAGGTGCTGGATGTGTGTCAGTTCCTGGCCGAAGCGGCACAGCTTCACAGCGAGTGCATTCAATTGACTTTCGCGAACGTGTCAGATGGACCCCTCCCGACGGACTCCGTAATACTCAAGCGATTTTTTATGTACGAGCACAAATCCATAGCGGGTTTCGGTGACGACGATGACTGGTATCGACTTTGGCAATTCGGGAGGCACTCGAACAAACCACTGTCGCTGTATTTGACTGCACGAGCCGGTCTTGTCGACGACTTCATCGGGTCATGGTGTCCAGATGGCGAAGAGCTGCCTGAGGACATCCAGTTCAACCCCGATGAGGCGGATATGCGAATGATCTTTGACTTCCAATGAGCGTAGTCGACGTCACGCCGCTGGGGTTGCCGCTTTCGGGGTGCTCCCGCGATTGGACACTGTATCTCTAAGAACGCGATATGGCGATGGCGAGAAACTAAGATCGCAGATCAATTAGCAAAGCAAGTACTCACTAGATCAAGGTGCCGACGAGGTGGTATGGAACTCTGGAGCGCCAAGGATTCCCGACTAGGCCGACCCACAACCCTTATTTTTGGTCTACTCCCGGCGGAAGTTGATCTTGGCAAATGCGACGAAATTCTCGTCGCCGCTGCTAGGAGATAGCGGGGGAATCGTTCCAGTCTGCCGAAGCTCCGCTAAAATGCCGCGAGAGCTTTTATCGCATGCGCGAAGCATCACACCCTGCAATGTCTCTTTATCTTTGTCCGATGAGGAATAGACCATCGTAGCATTTTGCGGCAGGAAATTTTCTTCGTAGTAGCCGATCTCGCGAGAATTGATGGCTCTGTGAAGCCCCAACTCACTATCAACGACAACTGCAAGCTTTCCCATCCGGGCTTGGTTGGGAGCCAAGTGGTGTTTGAACGTAAGGAACCACCCGATTCGTTCGGGGTTTACCCCTTCAGCAATTCCGGTTATCAGAAAAGCGCCAAGCGGACAATAGGCAATATTGCCCACGAAGCCCCGCGAAGGCATCTGGGCGTAGTGAGAAAAGCACACAGCACATCGAGTGTTCCCTATTGCGAGAGTATTTGTATCGATCGCAATTGCCAAGTCGTAGGCGTAGAGCGCTCGCGTCGCATCGAAGGCACTGGAGCCATCAGATGGGATTGACGAAACCACCTTTGATTTCCCACTGGCTCGTTCATACCTACGCTCGGTTCTTGAGGATCCGAGGTCGGCTCCAACGATTTCGATCCGATCCGTCTGAAAGTCGTAGTTCAGTTTCACTTGGCCATCACTTTCGACGTTCACAATCGCGTAGACCGAGTCAACCCGCCTGCTCCGTTCATCGATCTTCTTGCTCACATCTAGATCCTCGATATATCCAATGAGTGACGGTCAACTGTCCAGGTGGTGGGAGACTGCTCAGAGTAAGCGGATGGAAGAAAATGTAAGGTTGAACGACGACTCAGCCCTACTGGCTCTTGAGTGGCGGCGATGGGCATTTGAGCCGATTATAGGTTGGTGAGGCCCCGGTTGCCATCTATTCACAAATCAACCCGTCGCCGCCCCGTTCACATCTCCATCGGCCTGGAGTCTTGCGGGATTCGCTGACGGGCTATACCGACTCCGCTAGAACAGGCGAAGCGATTCAACTCGAAGCGGCACCTGCGGCTGTTTGATCGGCGCCACCGCCGGGCGTTTACGAGGATTCCGCTCGTGGCTCGGCGATGTCGCAGCCGCATCGTTACCTGGGACGAGTCCATCTTGATAGACGAGCGAGCGTCCGGGAACTGCTGGAACGCGCTCACCCGGAACGAGTACCCCGATCAGATTCATCGGATCAGCACCTGAAATTATGAACTTCTCCTGATCATGGCGATCCCGCGCGGCACGTAACCCGTCGACGGCTTCAGGCAGCGCAAATTGCTCTCCACCGAATCCGCTGACAAAACGCCCTCCACGTATCTCGCCCCGGTCTTCAAGCCTGCGCAGCATTCCGAGGAGTACGCCCCATCGCGGAATATTCGACTCTCTCGCGACCAGATCACGAAACAGAACCCCGTAGCGCGCCAAGAGCACGCGCGCCGCGGACTCAACCGCTTCATCCATGCGGCGCGCTTTCTCTAATGCATCTTGAGGCTTCGCAATCTCGGCACTGAAAAGCGACCATCGTCCCGCAGCACAGCGCATCTTGCGGTAGCTTGCCGCGGCGGCCGACTGGCGGGCTGGGTCGATCATGGCGCGAAGCTGGTCAAAGCCGTCCGCAGCAGCGAGTCCTGCCGCGGCAAGTTCCCAAAGGGCAATGCGCGTCTGGGCCAAGCTGAGATTGAGGGCACGTTGTACGTCCTCTTGAAAACAGGCGCCTTTTCGCATCAAAAACTCCCACGCGCTCAATGCCTCCGCGGATAGAGTCCTCCTCAACTGGTTCTCTTCGACACCTTTCTGTTCGAGCGCGTGCTCCAGCCACGCTGCCGAATCCCGCAAATAGAACGTGATGGGCGCCGCATTGCTCGGGATCACGCGGCGGGGCCCGTCGCCATCGCCCGCGTGGAAGGCCGGGTGCGGAGAGACACGTCCCCATCCGACCGCTCCGGAAAGGCAGAGCCTGTCAAGCCAGCGCGGATCATAATCGGCCACCCGCGCCGGCAACAACGACTTCTCCCATTCGATGGCAGGGGCTTCGAAACCCTCGAGCTGGGACAGAGCCTCGAGCAACCCCTCTTCTCCAGAAAGGTGCGTCTCGAGCGTCAGATGCTGCCAAGCCAAAAGCCACCGCATGAATGCGGCGGGTGGCACCGGCTCGACTTGCTTGCGGCGGGTTCCAACCGTGAGCTTGTGAATGCGCTGCAGGATACGGCGCTCGCACCATTCAATCTCCAATTCGTCGGTCGTGGCCGGCTTTTCAAAAGATCCGCGCATCAAGAGGCCCTGCATTTCCATCGCGATGAACGCCTGATAGACCAGCCCCGCATCGAGCGAAAGCGCCGCAGCGAGAGTTTTCGCCTTCACCGGTCCGAGAATCTGTACCCATCCCTGGACGCACTTCTTCATTGCTTCGGTCTTCGTCACTCCGTCCACACCATCCTCAAACCAAAGCGCCTGCACAGATGGAGTCCGTTCCACGGCAAGCCAGCACGAAACGCCACCGCATTCAATTTCCCGGGCGCGGCCATCGCGAACGAGGCGCGCATGGAATTCCGTCCAATGCGCGACGCTCTCCATGCGGATCGATGGCATTGGCAGCGCAATCAGCGTCATCAGCAGATCGTGCAATTCGTTCTGGTCGCGAATGTCGGGCCAGCATTGCTCGCGCACCGTTTCAATGGCCCTCTGATCGAGCTTGCCTGCCCTCTCGAGCACGCTCGCCGGGATTGGACTGTTCTGTTGAACCGCTCGCGCGCGCCGCTCTTCAAGTCCGGCTTCATCGAGGAACGCATAGGGGTTTGCATTCAGAAGTTCGTGCGCAAACTGAGAGGGCACCGGCGTATCGACGGCAAGGCAACGAATCGATGCGTCGGCGATTCCCCGCAACACGCCGAGCAGGCCTTCGAGGTCCATCGCCTCCTGCAGCACATCCCGCATCACTTCCCTGACCAGCGGATGATCGGGGATCTGAATGTCACCCACAATCGTTTCGAAGCAGGCCGCGGCTTGTGGAAATACGCTTGCCATCAGGTCTTCCGATCGCGTCCGCTGAACCTGCGGCGCAATGCGCTTGCCGTTGGTCGTTCGCAGCAACTGAAGACTGCGGCCTGCGGCCCAGCGCCATCGCGTTTTGAAAATCGGGGAAGCGATCGAAGCCTGCTCGAGAAGCGACTTCACCGTCAACTCAGTCAAAAATTGAAAAACATCCGCCAGCGGAAAGCTGTGCTGCTCGGCAAGAGAGATGTTGATCCCGTTGTCGGTCGCAGCGGCCTGCAGTTCGAAGTTGAAGCCCCGGCAGAAGCGCTTGCGCAAAGCCAGTCCCCAGGCCTTGTTGATGCGGCCTCCCAGGGGTGCGTGCAAAATCAGCTGCATGCCTCCGCCCTCATCGAAGAATCGCTCCGCAATGAGCGTGGTCTTCGATGGCACTGCGCCCAAGACGGCTCGTCCGGCCACGATGTACGCAACCAGTTGCTGCGCAGCATAGGAACAGATGCCGCACTCCTCCATTAACCAGCCTGTCGCCGACATCACCTCTGGATGGCTGGGCGCAATGCACCCAGGCACCACTCGAGCCGTGCGTGCCGCGATCTGTTCGCGCAATTCACTCACTCCATTGCTGAGTACGCCGGTCCGTTGCGGCGCTTCCCCTGTCCAGAATGGAAGTGATGGCGGCGCTCCGTGCGCGTCCTCGACCAGGACCCTTCCTGCAGCTTCAATCCGCTGCACCCGCCAGCTCGTATTGCCCAGCAGAATCACATCGCCGGGACTCGAATCGACGGCGAAGTGTTCATCGAGCGTCGCAATCTGCACCCCTTCCGGTTCAAGAATCACGTTAAACAGCGCCGTATCCGGAATGGCGCCCCCGTTCGAAATCGCAATCATCCGCGCGCCGCGGCGCGCATGCAATTGGCCTTGAATGCCATCGTGCAGCAAATAGGCGCCGTAGCGCCCTCTGCTCGATTCAATTCCATTCGATAGAATTCCAACTACTTCTTCAAACTGTTCACGAGTCAGGTCACGATAGGGATACGCGCGCCGGAAAACGTCAAAGAGCGATTCTTTATCCCATGACTCTGCCCCGCACGCGGCCACTATCTGTTGCATCAGCACGTCGATAGGTTGCGGAGGAATCTCCAATAGATCGAGTTCGCCCGCGCGCACTTTGCGCACCAGCGCAGCCTGCTCGAGCAAGTCATCGCGAGTGGTCGCGAACAGCCTCCCCTTTGGAACCGCGCCGCGCCAGTGCCCCGCTCTTCCCACACGCTGCATTAATACCGAAACCGCACGGGTGCTCGCGATCTGGCACACCAGGTCGACATCGCCGATGTCGATGCCCAGTTCGAGCGAAGCGGTCGCTACCAGGATCTTGACTTCTCCGTTTTTGAGCCGTTTCTCGGCATCGAGGCGCAATGCGCGCGCCAGCGACCCATGATGAGCGGCAACGTTTTCCGTACCAAGTCGTTCCCCAAGCTCATGTGAAACTCGCTCAACCATCTTCCGTGTGTTCACAAACACCAGGGTTGATCGGTGGCCTTCGGCATACACGGCAAGCTTGTCGAAGATCTCTTCCCACATGGCGTACGAAGTAACGGAACTCAGTTCATCGCTCGGAACCTCGATGGCCAGATCCATCGCCCGGCGTTGCCCCAGTTGAACGATCGTCGCGGGCTCGCGGCTCGGGTGAACGCCCGTCAGATAGTGCGCAACCAGTTCGATCGGATTCTGTGTAGCGGATAGCCCAATGCGTTGCGGCGGCGTTATCAGGCCCGCAATAAATGCGCCCGGGGAAAGCCGGTTTTCGCCGCAAACCAGTGCCTCCAGGCGTTCAAGCGTTAGTGCCAGGTGCGCGCCGCGCTTATCATCGGCAATCGCGTGAATCTCATCGACGATCACCGTATGTACCTTGCGCAGTAGCTCACGGCTCTTTCCCGCCGTCAAAAGAATGTAGAGCGATTCCGGCGTCGTGACCAGGATATGCGGAGGGTTTCTGAGCATGGCCGCGCGTTCAGAAGGCAGCGTATCGCCCGTGCGCACACCCGTGCGAATGTTCATCGACAGGTAGCTACGCTCCATTGCGAGCTTCTGGATCTCCCCGAGTGGCCCGTCCAGATTCTTCTGCACGTCGTTCGACAACGCCTTAAGCGGGGAAACATACACCACTTGCGTCGTCTCCGGCAGGCAGCCATCAATGGCCTGGCGAAGGAGTCTGTCGATTGAAACGAGGAAAGCCGCGAGTGTCTTTCCCGAGCCCGTCGGAGCAGAAATCAGGGTCGGCTTGCCGGCCAGAATGCTCGGCCATCCGCCAGCCTGCGGCTCGGTCGGAGTTCCAAACTTTGTGACAAACCATTCGGCAGTGACAGGGTGAGCCCAGGTAAGCTCGGAGGGGAAGTCCATGCTGGATTGTAGCTAGTTCGCCTTTTGTTTGCCTATTTAGGATCCCGCATCACCCGTTTACTTTCTTGATTCCGGGATGATGCCTCGCATCTTGCTAATTTTTCGATATCTTACGTATATTTCCTCAACCATCACACTTGGAATGCCGCCTTTCAAAAGCACATTTGGTTGAGATGATTCGGACCAGTGCTGTATCGGCGATGCACGATCAGCCGCCATCGGCGCACCGCAGTTCGCTCCTAGTGTCCAGGACGATGTCTGAACTCATCGCAAAACGGACGCGATAGTCTATGCGGCCGACGGGAGTTCAATCTCGCGAAACTCAAGTTCTCACAAAATGAGCGCGAGTGAATGGTAAATCCAATTGACCAGTCACGGAACTGGTCCGCGAAGAATGTCGCATCCTGCGAACTAGTTTTGCTTGCAGTCTGAATTCAATCGATGGCAAACTCCTCTTACGCCGCTGGTCAGGGCGGACCTCGACTCGTCGAGAGTCCAGTCCAGTCGCATCGGCAAGGTTCGACTCGACGGTTCTCGATCATGTCAGGCCGCGGACGTCTGACGGGACGCTAAAGCGCCATGGGTGTTTCCTTTAGATATCCAGTCAAGACAACTTTCTCCTTGTTTGCCTTGGTTAGCGACAAAGGTCAAGATCGGTTAGTCATCAACTGATCCATCCTGCTAGCGAATTCCCCGCGAGGCATGTATGGCGAATCTTCCCCATTTCCCAGAGCGCTCCCCGCGCTGGAGTACGGAGGCTTTGGCTCTTGCTGCTCAGGCCAAGGTCCTTTCTGGAAGCAAGCTTGAGCAGCTGGTGGTTCGACTCCAGCGCCACACCGGACGCTCTCGCGAAGCGTGCTGGCGCTTCATGATCCAGTATGGGATCAAAGGAAAAGTGGACCATCGACGATGGACCGACGAAGAAATCGAGCTGGTTCGCGAGGAACTCGTGAAGCGATCCGTCGAGGACGTGGCGAAAAAGCTGAATCGCACTCCCATGTCCGTCCGCAGCATGCTCAGGAGAAATTCCCTGCACGTACGAGAGATTCGCTGCGATCTCTTCTCGGTCGAAAGCCTCGCACATGCGCTCCATGTGCGGAAGGCCGAGATTCATTTCTGGATCGAACAGGGATGGCTCGAAGCCGACGTCAACACCAAAGGCAACAGGCCCTCATACATCATTACTGCCGAGGCTCTGACACGCGCCTATAAGCATCATCTGGCCGATCTATTGAAGCGCGGAATTCGAAGTCAATCACTCTTCGAAGCCTACCTCGAATACATCCATTCTCCAAAGCACACGATTGGCGAACAGCTTCTCAATGTCCGCCGCGACAAGCGGGAGCGAGCCGCATTTGCGGAATCGCAGGCGTGTGATGTGCCGGGAGAGGATGAGGATGAGAACGATGGTGAAGATGAGGAGGAATTTCGCCTCGATCTCGATCGGGGTTCGGGATTTCAAGGAGGCGACAGTGCCTATTCGGAATGATCGATGTGACCGCTGCGGCGCCAGCCTCTCATCGAATCAGACTTCCATCTGGGAGAAGATAGCCGCCGTGGTCTGCGGCGGCGTGTTACTGGTTGTGCTCATGCTCAGCGGATTCGGCACCTATCAATGGATGGAACACCAGGAACACAGGCTCTTCGATTATCCGGTCTGGCATGAACCGTTCACCTATTTGAGCCTTTGAGCAGACGGAGCGCTGAACCCGACCGACACGATCATTGCGGCGATGAATTCCCGTTACGAAGTTCTCAGCGCGGAAACCGCAAAGAAGCTTTTCCGGTTCACCGCATCCAATCTCTGAAGGAGTAAAAGATCAATCGAAGGATCTAACCCAAAAGGCGCATAGCCGAATCTGAGCCAGCGATGCAAAATGGACGCGATAAGCGTTCTTTACGCAATCGTCCATTCCAAAGCCTTCGCTCGTCATCCAACAGCCATGAGTTACGAAAGTCAGCATCGCTCGGCAGTCTATGGGAACAAGTTGTATCTCCTGTCAGTCATACAGAGATGGCCAATCTGAAAGGGGAACTCTCTATGGAGCCAATTGGCGCCAGACTAAGTGCGATCCGGGAGAAGTGGGGGCTCACCCTACGGCAGGTGGAAGAGCGAACCGCACGTCTTGCTCAGGAATGGGGCCAACCCTCCTACAAGATCTCCGCAAGTTGGCTGCTCCGGGTTGAACAGGAAGGCCGGCGAATCTCCGGCGAGAAACTGATCGTGCTTGGGGCGGTCTACGGCATCCCCACCGACCAGTTGCTTGCATTCCGGCCTCAACGAGGCGGAAAGCCAAAGGACTTTGACCAAGTCTCCGGTCCTAATACGACGCTCCTGCTGACACGCGGCCCACTCGAAGAGCATGCGAGGCGCTGGCTTCCAGACAGCACCGCCACCGGTCCGATTCCCGATGAGACAACGCTGCTTCCCCGAGAGGACCACATGCCAAGCCATTACCGGCGCGGCATCATCGGGCTCCGAGATAAGACAATGGAACCCATGATTCGGCCGGGAACATTCGTCCTTATCAATCCGCAACGGCGCGCCATCGCGCATCGCAGGGAATGGACAAACGAGTTTGACCGTCCCATCTACTTCCTCATGACGCACACGAAGTGTGTGTGCACCTGGTGTGAACTCGACAAGTCCAGAGAATGGTTGACGACGTATCCGCATCCTCTTTCGTACGTAGCTCCTGAACGGTGGAGATATATGAAAGAGGTGGATGTCATTGGCAGAGTGGCCGTGATCCTACAGCGTCTTGAAGAACCGAAGCCCGCGCCATAACCTTTTCGGCCGCCCATCTCAGCGAGGCTGCATAAGCGAACCTGGGCGTTCCGACTCAAGTGATCCAAACAACAGATTTTCTTTGTTCAGAGGGCGTTCCGCAGATCGGCGAGCATGGCAAGATTTCCCTCTTCATAAAGGGCGAGAACCCGTCTCGTCATCAGATAATATGCCGCGACAGCAGGCTGGGCGTACATCGAGAATGCGCCTTCGAGCTTCCCTGTTTCCTGAGCGCTCCTCAGTCTCCCCACCTGCCACTCGATCTCCCTGGCGCTAAGACGCAACTGTTCGGCAACAACCACCGCCTCCGGGTACCACTGCTGAAGGTAAAACGCCAGATCGACGAGAACCGCACAGTTGGCCTCGATCACCTCCAGGCCTTTCAAGCCCCCGACCAGCTTCCAAATTTGCGATGGCTCAAGAGCGGCGCTGGCTTCATCCTGCCTTTTCTGTCCCGATTCATCGATGATATCGAGCGCGACTTCGGCGATCGAACTTCGGTCTACCGCGGTCAACCGCTTTAGAAGACGCTCCCAATTCTTTTGGGACGACTTCTGGGAACGGCGATAGTAGTAAAACGCGATCGCAATAAGGGTCAAAACAAAAATTGCAACCGCGACAATGAAATAGACGGTCCGGGTACTCACTATCTTTCCCTCGCGCGAATCATCTCAAGATCGGAGTCCACCATATTCTGCAATCGGACCAATTGTCCACGCATATTCTCCGGGAGCTTCTTTGAGTCGGGTGCGTTTCTCCAGAGCATCACGATCCAGTAGGCAAGGCAGAGAAGATATGCAGTCATCCGTGCCTGAGAGAGCGTAGTGTAAGCCTGGCTATCGCGCTGCAGACCTAGGTAACTATGTCCAGCCTCGATCAAAACATCGATAATCGAGTAGACTCCCAGCCCGTGGGAAATTCGCGCGACATGCGTCTTCCACGGCAGTCCCGCCTTCACCGCTAGAACTATCATTCCTACAAAGAGCTCGCTCATGCAGGCTGAGGAGAAGAAGGTGCCCTTGATGATAACGACTTGCATCCACAGGCGAGCGTGCGGGGCCGCCAGCCAGGTGAGTCCCGCGGCAATAGCGATGCTTCCAGTTACAAGCCATATAAAGGCAGCTCGCAAATCACGCGCCCATACGCCGAGAGGACGGAAAGTCAGCGAATACATCTCGTAGACGACCGCTAGTTGCAGCACTGTATCGAATATGCCGAACGACCAGAACGTGTAAAAGTAACTAGCTTTGGTTCCCAGAAGCCGTACGAGATAAAGCGTCACCGTTCTCACAACATTTGAAAAGATAAACGCTGTGAAGATGGGAAACACCTTGTAGCGGCGCCGGATCCAGAGAACCGAGAGCAGAACGAGATGCGCCCCAAGCCCGGCCGACCAGAACAGAAGATCGAGACCAGTCAATTGCATCTAAATCGCTCCGTCCGGACGGCCGCCAAGGGGTATCATGTTTTGGATTTTACGCCAGATTGATCAGCGTAAGAATCAAACTCACGATGTCGGGACTGGTTGGCTCCGGATCCGTTCCAGTAATTCCAGCCGGGGTTGGGGCCGGTGGGGTGGTGGAGCTTGAAGAAGATGCGGAGGTTGAACCCGTACCTGAAGCGAATGCCCGATCAGCAGGACCGGCCAAAAGTACGAGAAACATGGCGAATGCCAGTTTGCGAACAGCGTATTTGGACATGGGAGAGTCTCCTTTGAGCGCATATGTGCGCTTGGCGGAGACTAGGGATTGTGTTAGGAGAATCCGACCTATTCCTGGTGTAAGTTGCTTATAGGAAACTGCAGATAACTATGTTCGCCAAGTTACTCTGTTAATGGAATTCTTGGACAATGTCATAGAGAATGGAATCGATTGACAGCGATTGCATAACAATTTCGGATAAGCAACAAAAAGCTCGAAAAACTTGAGGAATATGTACTCGCCCACTACCCGAATCAGAACTGAATTGGATGACTGTCCACTGCAGTCGTAAAGGTGTATGCCGAAAATCCGCGCGAGGTGGAGTTGGCGGATCTCAATCAACCGCACATCTTCAAATGCGCAGAGTGCACACGCGCATGGATGGAGTTGCGTGAGCACCGGGAACAGGCAAAGCCGGTCGGCAATTCACATGCTGCCGCCCACTCGCTCGACGCTCAGTAATCTCGGCCGGGTGGATCATCCGGTGGGGTCACTTTTTGTCACGAATGCGACACCGCTCATCAAGTCGGTGGGCGCCGTTCCCAGCCACCTCTGAGCGACCTGAACCCACCCAGCCTTTCGTCCGCGGTTCCAATAATTCCTCCCGCTCGCCCGGCCCGATCTGATCGGCGAAATACCTGCCTAGTAATCCACAGATTTCTTACGAAGTGTTACATTATGCAACGTTCTTTTCCATTGCGGACGATGCGCAACGCCGCGTAACGTAATGCCAAGAGAGTTGCCGCATGCCCGTCAAAGTCGAAGGCCAAGAATACTACACAAACTCGGAAGTGTCTGACGCGCTTGGAGTTAGCCGCCAGACTCTATGGCGTTGGCGGGAAAAAGGCAATATTCCAGCTGGCCTTCGTTATCGAACCCGCCAGGTGCTGTTTAAGCAGGATGAGGTTGAAGCGATCAGACAGTTCGCCAATCGGTTGGAGCCAATTGAACTGGGCAGCGGTGGCGGTGCCCGGCAACTCGCTCTCTTTAGAAGTGGAACTCGAAAGGAGGAATTATGACCGAACAAGCTCCAAAGGCCGTCATCCTGTTGAGCGGCGGCGTTGATTCAACCACTGTGCTTGCGATGGCCAAGGCAGAGGGTTACAGCGTGCATGCGCTCTCCTTCTCGTACGGTCAGCGCCACTCATGGGAACTCGAGTGCGCGGGTTCTGTAGCCGCCTTGCTCGGCGTCGTGGAACACCGCGTTATATCCATCGACTTGCGCGCCTTTGGGGGCTCTGCGCTGACAGCGGATCTCGCTGTTCCGAAGGGACGTGCGCTCAAGGAGATGTCGCAAGGGATTCCCATCACCTATGTTCCGGCACGAAATACAGTCTTCCTCTCCTTTGCCCTCGCCTGGGCGGAGGTTCTCGGATCAAGCGACATTTTTATTGGGGTGAACGCGCTTGACTATAGCGGATACCCGGATTGCCGCCCTGAGTTCATTGAGGCCTTTGAACGAATGGCCAATCTGGCCACAAAAGCAGGCGTCGAGCAACGGCAGTTTCTCCGCATTCATACGCCCCTGATCTCAATGACGAAAGCCGAGATCATCAAGGCCGGATTGGAACTCGGAGTCAACTACGGCCTGACGAGCAGTTGTTATGATCCCTCACCTTCTGGCCAGCCATGCGGAGAATGCGATTCGTGCCTTCTCCGCAAAAAAGGCTTTCACGAGAACGGCATCAGCGACTCATTGACGTACCGGGAACCAACACTTCAGGTGTAACCATGAGCTACGCAGTCAAGGAAATCTTCTATACGCTTCAGGGTGAAGGTGCCCAGACCGGACGGGCGGCTGTGTTTTGCCGCTTCTCCGGCTGCAATCTCTGGTCCGGCCGCGAGGCCGATCGCTCGGGGGCAAAATGCCAATTCTGCGACACGGATTTCGTCGGCACAGACGGACCGGGCGGCGGGAGGTTCGAGAATGCAGTTCAACTGGCGGAGCGGATTGAGTCAACCTGGCAGGCCGGCGCGAGCCACTCGGCCGGAAAGAGGTTTGTGGTCTGCACGGGAGGTGAACCGCTACTTCAACTTGACTCTCAACTGATCGATTCCTTGCACCGGCACGGCTTCGAAATTGCGGTCGAAACCAACGGAACAGTTTCGGCTCCCATCGGCATCGATTGGATCTGCGTTAGCCCCAAGGCAGGTACGAAACTGTTGCAGACCTCCGGCAATGAGATCAAGTTGGTCTACCCGCAGCGCGATGCGCCGCCCACCGACTTCGAGCGCCTGGCGTTTGGCCATTTTTTCCTGCAGCCAATGGATGGCCCGAGCCGCGAACTAAACACGCAGAGCGCCGTGCGCTACTGCCTTCAAAATCCGGTTTGGCGGCTCAGCCTTCAAACGCACAAATTCCTGGGAATTCCCTAAGGGGGCGCAGTGGAGATATTCAAGACATTCATAATCGAAGCTGCACATCGACTGCCACATGTCCCGGAGGGGCACAAATGCAGCCGTTTGCATGGCCACAGCTTTCGAATCGAAGTGCACGTTCAGGGGCCGCTCGATCCGGCCCTCGGCTGGATTATTGACTTCTCCGAGATCAAGCAGGCATTCGAGCCGGTCGAGGAACGGATTGACCATCACTATCTCAATGAAGTGAGCGGATTGGAGAACCCAACCAGCGAGAATATCGCCCGGTGGATCTGGAAACAGCTTCATCCGGCCCTTCCTTCCTTGAGCAAGATCGTAATCCAGGAAACCTGTACTTCCGGCTGTGTCTACACTGGCGATCTGGAGAATTAGAACATGCGCGATGTCCAGAATCAGCAGGACCACCGTCAGATTGCGATCGACAAGGTTGGGGTTTGCAACCTGCAGTATCCGATCGTGGTTCTTGACCGGGAGAACCAGCGCCAGTCTACGACGGCGCGCCTATCGATGTCGGTGAGTCTCCCGCATGAGTTCAAGGGCACTCACATGAGCAGATTCATCGAGACCCTCAACGCTCATCGAGGCGAGGTCACGATGAGAACCCTGCCAAGCATCCTTGAGGATCTGAAGAAAAGACTGTCTGCCGAAAGCGCCCACATGGAGGTCGTGTTTCCTTATTTTCTGGAACGAAAGGCACCTGTATCCGGCGCGATCGGATTGATGGACTACGAATGCAAATTCACCGGCGAAGCGAACGGCGCCAAGTCGGATTTCATTCTGGCCGTCCGCGTTCCGGTGACCAGTCTCTGTCCGTGCAGCAAAGCGATCAGTGATTACGGGGCCCACAATCAACGGGGCGAGGTATCGATCGAAGTGCGGAGCGTCGGAGCCGATGGCGGCCAACCCAGTCTGGTTTGGATAGAGGAATTGGTGGAGGTAGCCGAATCGAGCGCCTCGGCCCCCGTCTACGCCTTGCTAAAGCGCGAGGATGAGCGCTTTGTTACCATGCAGGCCTTTGACAATCCCGTCTTCGTCGAGGACATCGTCCGCAATGTTGCCGCGAAGCTCCAACTGGACGACCGTCTGGTTTGGTTTCGGGTTTACGCTCTGAATCATGAAAGCATCCACAATCACAGCGCATTCGCGCAAATCGAGTGGTCTCGGCCCTAAATCGTTTGTCTCCATTTTGAGGAAACTCGCTTGTCGCTCTATGATTGTTTTTTACTTCGAAAACTACACGAGGAGCTCTTGCGTGGGTCACGCAGTTAATCTAATTGTCAGCTGCACCAATCGAAAGCGGTACGATGCCGCTCCTGGTCTCCGTGCACAGGAATTGGATGGCAACGACATAGAGAAGCGTCTGCTGAATTGGAAAAAGAGGCTGAGAGGCGCGCGCTCCGATGAGCACCCGGCCGCCGATGTTTACATGGGAGACAACTGGTCGATCGCGAGAAATATCCCGTTGGGAGCTCTCAAGAAGGGGTGGGCAGTCCGCCTATGGATATGTTCTGCGGGCTACGGCTTAATTCGGGCCGATATGCCGATTAAGTCATATCAGGCGACATTCGCTCCGGTTGCGGCAGATTTTGTTGGGCACGGTCTCAACGCCCCCAACGTTACCGGAAGGTGGTGGGCCGGTGTTTGCTCCTATGTATTCCCTGACATGGATGACTCTCCGCGTTCTCTCGCGTCGCTCGCCAGCGCATTTCCCCGCACGCCGATCATCGTAGCGTTGTCGGCTGACTATCTCAAAGCGATCGAAGCAGATCTACTTCAAGTACTCCAAACTGATTTTTTTAGGCGTCACCTGGGAATCATTTCCTGCGGCACACCAGACACTCATCGGCATTGGAAGGACAACCTGCTTCCCTGCGACGCCCGCCAGTCCGGCGCGTTGGGCGGATCCCTGACTTCACTGAACACCAGGATCGCCCGTTACCTGCTTTCGGCTGAAGCGAGTCGGACTCCAACGGTCACCGACATGGCCTCGGTCGTCAAATCGATTGAGATGCGGGAGAGCGAGATCCCTGTCCGAATCCCGCAGACCGACAAGGAAGTTCTTCGCTTTCTTCGCGACAGACTGGCCAAATCTCCTTCGGCCAGTAAGACAAAACTTCTCAAAGAGTTCCGTGCATCAGGGCGAGCCTGCGAGCAAAAGCGCTTTGGAGATCTGTGCGAGCAATTGCGAGAGGAGTTTCAACAGGTTCTATATGCCTAAAGGAAAGAACTCCCTTCTCCGACGCCGTGCCTTGCGTATTGAACAATGCGAGGGCCATCCCCTGTTCTTAATGTGCCTCACGGGGGAAGAAGTCCTGAAGGTGGCTGACATCTCCCGCGTTTCTCGAGACGACGCGGGGAAATTGATCGGATATCAAAGGGCCGAGGTCAAGCGGCATGTGCAGGAAATAGTCGACTATCTCGACAGCGATACGGTTTTGTTTCCAAACTCTTTGATTCTTGCTCTGTCTTCCCGAGTCCGGTTCATACGAAGCCGCGGTCCGAATGTGCGGGATGGGTTGGTCTCGGCCGGCACTCTCGAAATCCCGATTCCGCGCCCTGGGGCGCGCAAGCCCGCGTGGATCGTGGACGGACAGCAACGGGCATTGGCAATCTCAAAATCCCGCCGGAAGAGCTTGCTTGTTCCTGTCAATGCATTCATCGCGGACGATATTGAGATCCAGCGCGACCAGTTCCTTCGCGTCAACAACACCAAACCGCTTCCCCGAGGACTCATCAGCGAACTTCTCCCAGCGGTGTCCACGCCATTGCCCGCGAACTTGCAGGCACGAAAGATTCCCTCCGCGATCTGTGATCTCTTGAATACCGATGAGTCCTCCCCGTTCTACCAATTAATCCGGCGAACTTCGTCATCCCCCGAGGGAAAGAAAAGAGCCGTAATCTCCGACGCATCCATCATCAACTTCGTGCAGGAAAGCATTTCTTCCGCATCCGGGTGCCTTTTCCCCTACCGGAACATTGCGTCGGGAGATACCGATTTCGATGGTATTTGGCGGGTTCTGGTCGCATATTGGACAGCAGTCAAACAGACCTTCCCGGATGCCTGGGGAAAGCCTCCAAACAAAAGCCGACTCATGCATGGAGCGGGTCTTCGCTCGATGGGCCGCCTCATGGATCGCGTGATGGCTTCGATCGATCCGCGATCGCCGGAGGTACTAACCAAGGTAAGACATGAACTGCATGTGATCGCCCCCCTGTGCCGATGGACGCACGGAAGATGGGAGGAGATGGGCGATTTGAACTGGGATGAAGTTCAGAATGTGCCGCGGCACATTCGGCTTCTCTCGAGCTTCCTCATTCGGTCCTACATTCAGAATCGAGGAGGGCTGCGATGAAGTTCTTCTTCCCCGACAGCCAGGATTTCGTCGACGAGTCCTTTGACTTCGTCACCGAGTCGCGCTCGGAGGTTCGCGTCCGGCAACGCGACGATCGCTACCCCCATGAAATCTTTGAGACACCTCCTTACGATGGGATTCTCGTCTCGAAAGCAGTCGTTGACGGCCTTGGTGGTGGCACCGGGAAATATAGCGCTTCCCAGCGCCAGCGGTTTCTGCGTGTGGGCGTCCGCGAGTACTTCAGACTGACCGACCCCAGTCTCTCTTCCATGGGGGATTGCGGCGCCTTCACCTACGTGCGGGAGGAAAAGCCACCGTATACTGCCGAGGAAGTTGCCGACTTCTACACCGAGTGCGGCTTCGATTATGGGATTTCGGTTGATCACGTCATACTCGGCTACCGGGCTGAATGCGATCGCCATTTTCCCGGCATCAACCTCGTCCCGCCTGAATGGCAGAAGCGCCAGGAGATCACCTTTGAATTGGCGGAGCAGTTTTTGAACTACTGCAATTCAAAGCGTGTCCGGTTCACTCCCATTGGAGTTGCCCAGGGCTGGAGTCCGCTCTCCTATGCGCGGGCGGTCGAGACGCTTCAGTCTCTCGGCTACAAGTACATTGCTTTCGGAGGCTTTGTGCCCCTGAAGACTCCTGACATCCTTTCCTGCCTTCGGGCGGCTGACGCCGTCCGAAAAGATGGGACTCAGTTTCACCTCCTGGGTATCACTCGTTGCGAAAACGTCAAGGCATTCGGCGACTTCGGTGTGGTGAGCTTTGACAGCACATCGCCGCTTCGCAAGGCATTCAAAGACGACCGCAATAACTACTACACCATCGAAGGAGCTTATTCGGCCATCCGTGTACCTCAGGTCGACGCGAACCCCGCTTTGATGCGCCAAATCGTCGCCGGCCAGGTAAGCCAGGAAGAAGCGCGGGAGCATGAGCAGCGGAGTTTGACTACACTCATCAGATACGACCACCGTGAAGCAACCCTGGAAGAGACAGTTGAATGCCTGCGGGCGTACGAATTAATCTTTGACGGTTCCGTTGACCGCTCCGAGGTCTATCGACATGTGCTTGAAGACCGGCCCTGGGAAGCTTGCCCATGCGAAATCTGCCGCCGGCTCGGAATACACGTGATGATCTTCCGTGGGGCGGAAAGAAATCGCCGCAGAGGCTTTCATAACCTCTACGTGTTTAATCAGCAGTTACAGGGTCACTTGGAGAGAAGACTTGAGTGCGTTTAGCGAATGTGCGCCAAATGGGTTACTTGAGATGACAGATAGGACCGAGTTGCGGTTGCCTGCGCTTGAGATCGTGCAGGGGAACAACCGAACGTTTTACAGCTTTGCCGTTGATGGCAAGCTGCTGCCGAGATTTGCCACCGTCTCCCGTATCCGGCGCGACGGAGACGATCTCTTGGCTGGCTATCAACGTCCCGAGGTGTTCTCGCATATCTCTGAAATTCGGGGCTATATTGAATCCAAGGATCCTCTTCTGCCCAATGCCATCGTCCTCGCATTCGATCGTAGCGTCCGGTTTATTCCGGCCGAGAGCTACCCTTCGTCGTACAGCCGCTGGGGTACGATAATCATTCCCCTTTCTGACGATAAGGATCCGGCAGCAAAACCCGGCTTGATCGTAGACGGGCAACAAAGAGCCGCCGCAATTCGCGATGCGCGTGTAGATTCCTTCCCGATCTGCGCAACGGCGTTCATTGCCGATGACGAGCGGGAGCAGCGCGAGCAGTTTATTCTCGTCAACTCCACCAAGCCGTTGCCCAAGGGTCTCATCTATGAACTGTTGCCAACGACGGAGATGAGGCTCCCGTCCCTCCTTCAAAGAAGGCGCTTCCCTGCTCTGCTATTGTGGCGTCTGAATTCCGACTCCGAATCGCCGCTGCGGGGAAAGATAAGAACTCCGACAACGCCGTCCGGTGTCGTTCAGGACAACAGCATCCTCAAGATGCTCGAGAACAGCCTGAGCGATGGTGTGCTTTACCGATATCGCGAGACGGGCACGGGTGAGTCAGACGTCGAATCGATGGTTTCCGTCCTCAGTTCGTTCTGGGCCGCTGCGGCTAAGGTCTTTCCGAAGGCATGGGGATTGCCGCCACTGAGGTCTCGCCTTATGCACGGTGCGGGGATCATCAGCATGGGGTTCTTGATGGATGCGATCGCCGAGCGCTACCGGGATGCCGGATTGCCAAGCGAAGACCATTTCCGTCAAGACCTGCTTCCACTCGTCTACGTCTGCCGATGGACCGATGGTTTCTGGGACTTCGGCCCGGGCGTAAAGCGGAAATGGAATGAGGTTCAGAACACCCCCAAGGACATTCAGATGTTGGCAAACTACCTGATGGTTCAGTATAAGGCCTTGGTTTGGAGCCGCCCACAGAGCTAGGGAGCAATCCAATGCAACCGCAGAACAGGGTCCTCCGATTCAGCGGGTCTACGGTCAAATCGTGGTTTCAGTATCGATGCGACCGCAAGACCCGGTATGAGACACTTTCGGCCGATGAACGCGCTGCAGTGCCGGTTTTGCAGGTGCTCCAACCCAGTGCATGGGCGCAATTCGGTTTGGATTTTGAAAAGATCGTTCTGAAACGATTGCGTTCGACCGGGGCGTCCGTTTACCTACCGCTCAGCCGGCAGCCGACACACGACGAACTGACGACTTTGCCCTTCCTTCGTCGCGCACGAAAGGAAGAATACGGCTATCAACTGCGATTTGCGACAAGTCCTTGGCTAGAGAAGGAGCTTGGGATCGAAGGCAGTGATATCCGGATCATCAATGGATTCCCTGATCTGGTCCGCATCTCGTTTGATGATGGAATTCCCACCTTTGAATTGACAGACATCAAAGCCACGCATATGGCGACACCTTTTCATAAGGTTCAGGTCGCTTTTTACGCTCTCATGCTCCAGGGAATGCTGCATCAGTTAGGTCTTCCTGGCCGCATCAACCAGACTGCATTGATCTGGCGATTGAAGGACGATGATGATGGATCGAGCGGCGAGATTCAAGAGGATCAGTTCGTACTCGCAAGCTACATCGAACTGGTCAAGGATTTCTTTCGGCGTAAGGCCGCAGCCTTGGAAAGCGTGAAGGTCGGACCCGGCCAGGATGACACTTTCTTCCACCTCTACTTCAAATGCGAGCAATGCGCTTATCTGGAACATTGCGTCAAATCGATCTCGCAATCCGATCCGCGCGAACGCGATGTCTCAGCAGTGCCAGGGCTCTCTCATGATTCGAAACGCGCACTCCTGGGCGCGAAGATTCGCACTGTGGGCGATCTCGCGGCAGTAAACAATCTTAGCTCCGTAAATCGGACCATAAGTTGGTCACTGCAGAGCAAGTCGGAAACGCTCATTGCGCGAGCTCGCGCAATCGCTTCGGGAACTGTAACCCGCAATCCAAATGCCTATAGCCTCCACATGCCGCCGCAAGTCGACCTCGGGCTTTTGCTTCTGGCAGATTTCGACCCTGTCGGTGGGGGGCTTGTGACTCTCGGCTACTTGCGGATGCGGGGCGAGGATCGAAAGGAGTTGATTGAGGTCCTGCCAACAGGCACGGGTGAGGAGGAAGCAGCGGCAATCAAGAGAATCCTTGGTGCGGCTTTGGCGGATCTCTCAGCCGTCGATCAATGGAATGCCGCCGAAAAGAAACCGCCATTACACGCGCACATCTTTGTATATGAGTCCGCGGAAGCGCAGTATTTGAGGGAAGCCATCGGCCGCCATCTCGACGACGCGGGTGTTCGCACAAGCCTGTTGAACATGATCCGGATCTTCCCTCCCGACCAGGCCGTTCCAGAGCCCGAATTCCGAGGGATGCACCACTTGCCGGCCTCAGCACTGCGCACTGTGATCGACCAACTCTACTCACTTCCGGTTTCTGTCAGCTACGACCTTCGACAGGTTTCCCAGGCATTGGCTAAGGCTCCGGTTCCGCTGCGTGAGCCCTATTTCCCGGACTCAGGATTCGAGCGTCGCTTCTCTTCGATGCTCCCCATCGAAGTAACCCGAGCCTTGAAGCGCGGTGAACTATCGGTTCGAGCGGTCCAGGCGGACGTGCGCAAACGGCTGTTCTCAATGGCGTCGATGGTGGAGTGGCTGCTCAAGGAAAATGCTCGTTCGGCAACTCCTTTCCTTCGGCTGAGGAAGAAGCCGTTTCGATTCCAAGGCAACTTCGATCCTTTGGCGGCCAGCGATTTGGATGTCCTCCATGCATACGCGCTGCTTGAGAATCGAGCTGGCTTATTGACTCGAATCGTTTCGCTGGCACAACCAGCAAAACGGCGAAGAGACGGGCTCCGTTGCTTTGCTGATCTGAAGTTTCAACGCCACGAGCGGTTCGGCAACCTGCACAGAATGGTATTCAACGTACCATTTGAGAGCCGGCAGGCAGAACTGTCATCGGATTCGTTTGGAGTGATATTGACCCAGGACGATCCGGACATCCTGCTCGATCCGGGACGATGGGATGATCACACGGTTCGAATCGAGAGCGTTCGATTTGGGCCCGGTTTTGGTACGCTATCGACGACCATGGCGCATAGCAAGTTTGAACAACGGTTCGAAGCCCAGGTTCGGGATAACGCGCACGCTCCGTGGTTCCTGGATGAAATCTTCACGGACCCAAACACCTCTAGGATGCTGGAGTTCTTGGAGTTTATCGCCGGGAATGAGGCGCCACAATGACGGTTCGAGGCGACGTACTCAGTTTTCTCAGGACACCGCTGGAATTTGCCGGGGCGGTAAATGAACAGTCCAGCAAACTCTGGCTGTCGGCGCTGGAAGATATTGCGCTCCCGCTAAGCGCCCTGGCCGGCCGCAGTCTCGGTGCTGCGCAGGAAAGCGCCTGGAGAACTTTAGCCAAATCCAGATTAGGACTCATTCTTGGCCCCCCGGGAACAGGAAAGACCTTTGCTCTTTCGTGGATGGCGGTCGCCTACCTGATCGCTCGACGGCGAGCTGGGTTGCCGTGCCGCGTCCTGCTCACCGGATTCACGATTAACTCAATCGGAAACCTATTGGAGGGAGTTGAGGAAAAGGTTAAGCGCTGGGAACCGGCCGGAGTTCCGCTGATTTTCTGCGGCAGTGCTCCCGAAGAAGCCTTTCCAGACAGCGTTGAAACTTTCGCGATCAATCGGCGCGAAGATCAGGAAGCCGCATGGGAACGCCTCCAACAACCTTACGTGATCGCAGGACTTACGACCTGGTCCCTCTTTCGGCTGATTTCCGATTCCGATCAGACGGCTCGCGAGGGCCCAACGCTACCCGTCTTCGATCTGGTTTGTATCGATGAAGCGTCGCAGATGATGGTCGCGCAGGGGTTGATGGCGCTCGCCGGCTTGCAAACCGAAGGCCGCGTCATTGTCGCAGGGGACAACCAGCAACTTCCGCCAGTGCAGGCCATGTTTGACAAAGAGATCGATGGCCGGCAACTCGGCTCTTCGCTCTACGAATTCCTGAAAAGCGCGAACGCTCCGGAAGTCCGCTTTGAGGAGACACGGCGGATGAACCGCCCGCTGGCTGCATTTGGAAGTCGCGAGTTCTACGAGGACCGATTCTACCCTGCAGCGGACATCGCGGATGAACAATTGCGATTGCGGGAAAACTGGAGGGAGGGACTCGACGAATGGGAGCAAATCGCGCTAGATCCCGCTTATCCGGTTGTGATTCTGCTGCACGATGGACCCGCTGCGGGATTGGAGAACCCCTTCGAACAGGCACTCGCTTCCGAACTGGTGCAATCCTTCTATAGCCGGATGCTGCCCATGGATGGGCAGACGGAATTGACGCCCGAGGTCTTTTGGCGCGAAAGAATGGCGGTGATTACGCCACATCGCGCCCAAAATGCCGCTCTCCGCTCCTATTTCTCGAATAAGCCCTGGGGAGACGGTTGTGTCGTCGAAACCGTTGATCGGATTCAGGGTAAAGAACGGGACGCAATCGTTGCATCGTACACGGTGGCGGACACCGAGTTCGCCCAGGCGGAGGGTGAATTCCTATTCAGCCGCAATCGGCTGAATGTAACAACAAGCCGGGCACGCCGAAAGCTTGTATTCATCGTTAGCCGCCGCCTCTTCGAAGTAGTGCCCCCGCGCGAGGAAGTGATCGACGCCGCACAGACGCTCCGGCGATTCGTCTTTGGCGCTTCACGGGTTGAAGGCACGCTTTCGCTCCCAGATCGAGAAGGTAGAATGTGGCCGGTCGAACTGCGGGTCCGGCGCTTCGAGACCGCGCCACTGCCGCCTCCATTGCAGTCGCCGGCGGCGATCCACGAGGATCGTGCGCTTCCCGAGCTAACGGAAACGCTCCTCGATATCGAACGGATTATTCGAGAGATTGCGCTGCGGAGTCAGTACGGCAACGCTCCGCATTTTGAGATCAACAAACAGGTATTGAGAGAAGTAGCCTTCACTGAGTTGCGGGACTTGCTCGTTTTAGGCCGGATCTCGCTTGCACAAGTTGGGTCGCCGCCCTTTTGGGTTGCAAAGCCGCTCGACCCACCGTGCGAGCCCTACGCACTCGATCCGGATGATTTGAAGCAGCGGCTGATCGCGGTTCTTGAAGAGATGCGGCAGGGCAACAGGTCTGTTCTCTATTCGAGACTTCGTAACCGGTTTGTGTGGCCCGATTCCGAAGGCCACGATGCACTCAGGCCCTATGTTGACCAGTACGTGCGTGAAGGGATTCTGGAATGGGTCAGCGATAAATCGCTGGCACTCTCCGATTCCACGACAACCGATCCTGAGACCGAGATCGTTCCGGCTCCGGCCCTTCATGAGGAAGACTTCGTCTTTCTAAATCTCCTGGAGGATTGGGAGAGAAAACGGATCAACTTCGGCATTTTTGAGTCGTGGACCACGCTGCGCGCGCTCGGTACGGAGTTGGCCTGGGACAAGGCCACCACTGCTGCCAGTGCGGAACGCCTTCAGGCGAGCGGTTTCATTCTCATTGGCGACGACGACAGATGCAGGAGTCGTATGGCCGAGCTTGCGCGTGAAGTGCGTTACGTCAAGCAACGTTTCCGGGCGAATGATGCGCAACAACGCCCCTACCTGGTCCGATCAATGAAACTGGCTCTCAAGGACCGCAATAAGCCGGCTAGGGATCGCGCGCTGAGTGAGTTGCTCGATAGGATGAAAAGCGACGCAGGAGGCGATCCAGCCGTCGCCGCGGCTCTCAATTGCCTCGACCAGATGCTGCGTCGCGCCTGGCAGTCCAGCGACCCGATCCTAGCGGGTTTCCAGGAACGCGCAATCGAGACGATCTTCCGCACCTGGAGGGGCGACGGAAGGGCGGACGCTTTCGTGATCACTGCCGAGACCGGATCGGGAAAGACTGAGGCGGCCTGTCTACCCATCATTGCCGGCTCCGCCTGGGATCATATCCGGGGCGTTCAAGGAGCGCGGGCGCTGCTGGTTTATCCAAGGATTCGTTTGGCACATAACCAGGCGCAGCGCCTGGCCAACTACTTGGCTCACTTTTGGGCTGTTCCTGGCGCACCGCCTCTGACGCTGGGAGTCCAGGCATCCGGCGTTCCGGCTACATTCGTTCAAAATGTGCCCTCGGAATGGGAACCTCGCGGAGAAGGATTCTCGTTCCCATTCTTCGGTTGTCCTGCGTGTGGAAATGATCTTTTGCTGATTCCGGAGCAGGGACGGGAGGGATCTGACAAACTGTCATGCCGTGAATGCGGATGGGGTTTTGCCGGTTGGGTCGGCACTCAGAATCGGCTTGCGGCTTCCCCTCCTTCGATTCTTCTGATCGTGACCGAGTCGCTTCACGGCTGGATGCAGGAGCCGAAATACTCGCGTATTTTCGGGGACAAAGGGTCGGCCCCGCGCGTTGTTCTTGCAGACGAGATCCACCTCTACGCGCTGTCCCATGGTGCGAATGTGGGCTACGCCCTGCAGCGATTGCTTGCAAGAGCACATTTGAACTCTCCCGATGGCCGCAAGCCGATTGCGATCGGGATGAGCGCAACATTAGGCCGGCCTGAACTCGTCTGGGGCAACCTCTGCGGCAGACAAGAAGTCCTGGAACTCGGTCCTTCAACGGCGGAGCGAAGGCCGAACGTTCGAGGGCGGGAGTACTTCTATTTTGTTCAACCGGAAGTCGAGTCGCGCGGCAAGGACATTGCCGGGGCATCGACCACAATCCAAAGCCTGATGGTGCTGGCGCACGGCATGCGCCGCCGCACAGGCAAGGAAGGGGGCTTCCGTGGCCTGGTCTTCCTTGACTCAATTGACAAGGTGAGGAGGTTGCACAGCGATTATCGAGACGCCGAGGAGACCAAGGCGCTTGCCCGGTATCGGACTTACCTCTATGGCGATGATCCAGGGACCGGCGAGCCCCGCACGGCATGTTGTCAGCAACCGTGGTCATGTTCGCGATTTCGCAATGGTGAATGCTGGTACTTTGCTGCGAACGACACACGCCAGGTGACCGCGCGAGGCCCTTATGAAAAAGAAAAGCACTTGAAAGTCGGGGATTGGCCTGTCACCTCCAAGGGATCGGAGAAGACGGCCAACATGATGCGGAACTCCGACCTCATCTTTTCGACCTCGTCTCTTGAAGTCGGCTATGACGACCCGGATATGGCACTCGTATACCAGCACTACGCCCCCATTAACCTGGCAAGCTTTGTGCAGCGCAAAGGCCGTGGCGGGCGAGGTACAGACGACCGTCCCCTGACCGGGATCACATTGTCGGCTTATTCGCCAAGAGATTCATGGTATTTCCGGAGGCCGGAGTTGATGCTGGATTCGGCGGGATTCGAGATCCCGTTGAACATGAATAACTACTTCGTCCGCCGGGGACAGGCCATAGCAGCCCTTCTGGACGGATTGACGCGATGGAAGACGCAGAATCAGGATCGGCCGCCCGTCATTCAGTCCGGGGGACCCGTGAGGCTCGTCAGGGAGGCCGCCGATTCTGCTGATCGCTTCATCGAGAAGGTCTTTGGTCCCGGTATCTATCGAGAACTTGGCGTCGAAAACGTCGCCGACCTGTGGTCGATGGCCTTTTCGGCCCGGATTGGGGAGGTCAACTTCAACCAAGCTCCACGGTATTGGGGCTGGCAGTTCCGGATGATGCCTCGCCTGTTGTTTCAGACGGTAAATCTTCCTGTTCTGGGCGTGCTGGTCAAGGGTAAAGCGGATCCCGAGCAGGAAGACATTTCACTGGCCATGGCGACAGTCGCACCCGGGAACATGACGCGGCGTTATTCCTTTGAAGAGTTTCACTGGATTGTTCCCAAAGACGGACGGGCCGCCTGGTTTAGCGGGGCTGATCACTTTGTCCAGGAGGAAGACCTGCTCCAAGGGGGTGACCTCGCCTCCCTAGTGCGTGAGATTCCGGAGCCCGTTCGTATCGCTTTGGCGGGCGATTTCCACACGATGCTCTCGCGGCCAACCCAGATCCGGCTCGAGGTTGCGGGGACACGCCGAGGGGATTGGATTCCAAACTGGCGCTATGAGCGAGCGCAACGTCGAGTGGTCCGCCTGGAGGGGAACGAGCCAAATCCAGTTCGGATTATGGAGAAATCTCAAGCGAGTCTGCGCGGGTTTCTGGTCGTACGGGCAGACATCGCGAAAGCTTCTTGTGAGCAATGGTCGTTGCCTGAAGGCTTCGGTAAGCTTTCCTCATTCGTGGCCGCTCCGGGTCAAACTTCGGGTCCGGGGATTAGGGCTTCACGCCTCTTCTGGGGAGCCGATACAACCCTCAGGCTGGATGACCGTGATCACCCGGAAGAGTCCCTCACTCAGTTCTTCGTACATCCTGAGAGTCAGAAGCCGATGTTCAGCGGCTATTCGTTGGAAACGGAGGGCGTGCAACTCAATCTGGATAGCGCTACACTCGACCGCTTCATTGCCGAAGAGGTCGAGAGGCTCCGCGAGACGGAAGAAGATCGCTGGCTAAAGGGACGGCTGTTCCGTTACCTGCTTGGCACCAAAAGCGCGGCTGCAGGGCTCAACACATACCATGCGCTTCGCTTATCTGAGGTGTTACAGAGTGCGGCCAGCAGGGACGACCTTCGAGCCGAACTGCGCGTGCTCATGAGGTTTTGGGATAGTGCGCGGCTGGGAACACTCCTCGAGCGGACTTTCGATACGGTGCTCACCTACCATCCGTTGTTGACCAGCAGGCGGATTCAGACATTGAGTGCGGCGGTTGCGGGGAACGCATACCGCCAGGTAATTCAGTCATCCTTCCGGGATGCTGCCGACGCCGACATTTTCCGCCGGTACCTCCGCTCGCTTGTGCTGAACAGCGTGGCTGTTCGCTTGCACCAGATGTTTGTGCTGCACGGTCGCGGTGATGAAGGGCGTGTATTAGCTCATACAAAGGTACCGATGGAATTTGGAAGTGACGCTTCCGACACCATCTCGGTTTTTGAGAACGGTATGCACGGGGACGGCACAACGCGCACGTTCCTTCGCCATCTCGACGAGATTTCTCATTCATGGAGTCGAGGATCCCTGGCTGAGTGTCCGAGTGCTCTGGAGGACCGATTGCTCGAGGCGGCGGCGGCTCAAGAAGAGAAGCACGCCGAATGGCGCGAATTGAACCCAGCCCAACTGTCGGACATGCGTAAACTGGCAGCCGATCTGGGTGTGGACGGTGACCAGGTCCCGCTCGATCGGGTAATCACGATGGTATTCGGCTCAGAACTCGTGGGAGACGAGCGTTTCGAGTTCTTCGAATTGTACAAGGAGATCCGCGAGGTCAAAACCCGGATTCGTAAGGAAGTGGCCCGTATGCCTACCGTTTGGGAGGTTGTAAGTGCGGCAACCCAACGCGCAATTGCCGATTCTCCGGAGACACCACGGTTGGCCGCCCTCCACCGGGTCTATGCCGGCCTTCCCGACGCCTCCCAAGAGGAGTCCTTTTCACCGGGGGCGCGCGTTGCGGACCAGGTTCACCGATTGAGTGCAAGCCTCTGTGTCGACGGTTGCCAGGCATGTCTTCACTCGGGCGTAGGCATTGCGGACGCCTCGCAAGGCGAAGCATCTGTGAGCAGGCTGGTTTTGGCCCGCTATTCGGAATTCATATTTGGCTCAGTGTGAGGCGATGCGTTCAAGCGAAATGCGAAACAGGCTATCTGAATGACGGTCCCGAATCCACTTCAGAACAGCATCATCGGCCAACGCCAGTGTCGCTTCATTTTTCGCCAATGCGTTCAAGAACGCTTCAACCGACTCTCCGGCCCCTATGGCAGCCAGGTCCTTTCGAATCGTTCGCGCATCCTCCATCAATGCGCGATGGGATTCGACCTGATCTGCAGTGGGCGGGAATTGGGATAAAAGCAGAGCGCCGCGCAAAGCAATCGAAGTCATACGGCGTCCCAGTTCGCGCGTGTCCTCTAAGGCGGACAATAGATCGCCAAGGCTCCCGAGCGAACCGATATCGGCATTGATTCGCCGTTGCCATACCCGCAGACCGTCACGCACCACGGCATCGATGCCGAGTTTAGCGCCCGTCGCTGTTGCACGGACCTGGGAGAGTTGGTTGAGGTCCTGCGCGGTTTCTATCTTTTGGCCCGCAGACTGTAAACTGCGCAACGCGCTTAGGGCCTCGTTCTTGTCATCGGCCTCCCAATACCCACTCAATAGCTGGATCGACAGCTGCCATCGTTCCATTCTCTCGATTCCAGGGATCAGTCCCTGCGCGTGCTCATGAGCTTCATGAAACGCCTCACCGAACTGCGCAACATTTCGAGCCTGGGCGATTCTGGGAATGAGTTGTTCAAGAACCTCCAACTGATCAGTCATGGTTTGACCTCATGGCCAGTTCGATGGCTTTTGCTGTATCGCTCAATCGCTTGCCAGTGTTGTAAATATCGGCGATATTCAACGATTCGGAACCGGAATTCAGGTTCAGATATGCGGACACATACTCCGCCACTTTGCCAATCACCGCCTCGCCGGAATCGAGGGCTGGAATCAGGATTCCAATCGACTGCACCGGCGCCTCGAGACACCACTGAAGCATCGCGATCGGAGCAGGAGGTGTTTCGTCCTCCACGCGCATCAGGAATGTTTCAAAAGCGCGCACCTCCGATGAACCGTCGGCAAGATATCCTGCGTTGCGAAGGCGACTCACCTGCACCTTCCACTCTGGAACGGCTCCGGCCCCTGCATCTTGAAGGTACTGGAGGACCGAACTGATTGCGGTCTCGATTCGTTCAACATGTTCGCGCACGCTGTTGCCGCGAAGCTGTTCCAGGAGTTGTTGCCCTTGCCGCCGGAGTCGGCCCGATTCGCGGTCCGCAACTCCATTCAGCTTCGACGCTGTCTCCGATGCTTTTTCCGAGAGGGTCACAAGTTCGCTGATCTGCGAGTTGCCAGCTGACGAGAGCACTTGCGCGGGCAGTTTCGTGTAAGCCACATCTATCTTCAACTCGCGAAGCGCTCTGAGACCCTCTGCTGCGTCCACCAGATCGGTTCGCGGTTCCGATCCCTGCGGGAGAGTGATCCATTCTCGGAGAACTTCGCGGATCCTGGAATGCGAGGAGCCTGTACCTTTCACACTGACAAAATCGTCCCAGGTGTCGACGCGTTGGCCCGGCGCGCTTGTGGCCTCCGGTTCATCACTAAGTATTGTGCGCCACTGCTCGGGCTCATCAGCCAGCGGCTTCACGTCGCCGCGCAACCATGCTCGCGCCGTCAGCAACTGCACGGCCGTGTGCATCGGAGACCAGGTCTCGCCCGATTGCGTCCGATATGGACTCATCCGCACCGCCGCGTGATTGATCACCAGTTGCTGCAATTTGCGGCGAAACCTCGCAGCGTACTGCAACAGGAGTTCAATTTCGGCGCCGTCTGGAGGGGTTCGCAGACACAAATACCCATACAGACCGCGGAACACCCACGTCTCCCGGGGGATGACCAAATGCCCCGCCCTTGCCTGTCCGGTCCCGGAAAGCAAAATGAGCCGTTCTGTGAACAGTTGGTGCCAAAGATACCAGGGGATGCCGAGTTGCTGCCAGGGAAGGTCGGAAATGGCCAGCCAGACCTGCTGGTTCCAAAACGGCTCGTCTTCGAGGCGACGGCCGTCTTCCCATGCCTCGAGCTGTTTCAATCGGCGCTCCAGATCCCCTGTCCGAATGGTCCGGGCAGCTTGAGTCTTTGACGCCGGTTTGGGAGGGGTTCTTGAGGGACGCGGTTCCTGGCCTGGCGTTTCAGTACGCCGCTCCTCTTCCTCAGTTTCCGGTATGGGTGAATCGGGTTTGGAGGGCTCCTGAGTGCTAGCGCCTCCGGGCCACGGCAATTGGAATGTTTCGAAGATAGACTTCCGGATTCCCGCGAACTCTGGCTCCCCATCCTCACTTTGGGAGATTCCGACCGAAGCTGGACGCCTGCCCCACAACCCTGTGAGCAGGCGAAGCCGAGCCAGGATCGACTCGTCTTCCTCGGCGATTGCGCTCAGTCGGTCTCTCACGGGGCCAGGCAGTTCGGTCGCCCGGCGAATCGGTGCGATCGGGAACTCCGGCGGTGGATAATCTCCGTTCGCAAGGTCGTCGACGTGGAAGAGTGCGGGATGCACCAGGTTCTGCAGGAGTCCACGCGGCGTCATCTGCGTGAGTTTCCCTTCCGGGTCAACCAGGCGGGGGTAGTTGCTCGTGATGTAAATCTCCGATATCGGGTAAAGCCCATATCCATCGCGCGAACCGAAGGAACGATGACAAGGCTCCTGGTCTGGGCATCCATCACATGCATTCGGAACATTGGAACCGTCTTTCAGGCCCGTGATGCCAAGCCGGACCGCGTTCAGGTATTTTGCGGTGAATCGCACTTGAGATTCATTGGTCTCAAGCGAAGTCACTGTTTCAAAGCCGTGATCACCGCGTCCCAGCCGGATCATGTGCGTAACGCGCGCAACAATGTTCCCGAGTCCTCCAATGAACTTCTCGAAGTAGGAGGGGGTGAGACCGACAACCGAGATCAGATCGCACTCATCCGGACGCGTCTGGCTATCCGTGACGAGGACATCGATCAACAGGTTATCGACTCCCTGAAAGCTCGTGATGTCTTCCAGCAACAGCACCAGTCGCCGGTTCTCATCCCGGAGTCTGCGCCGCAGGCGCCGGAACAGTTCCCTCATTCCGTTGGGAGAGATACCGAGAAACCGCTGAATCGCCGGGTTCAGACGCTCGTTCAGCGCACGAAGAACCTGAGACGCCTCCGGAGCGATTTCGCTGAACGGCTTTCCGCGGTTGGCAAGATCGTCCACGGCTTCAAATTCGACACGAAGTCTCTGCAGGAATCGAAGGTGAGCTCGCTTGGGGTGCTCGATGGCCTGACCGATGTGAACCAGTTCCCTGACGTCCTCCGGCAGAAACTGGGCCAGTTCGGAGTTTCTTTCGCCTCCCTGCCCACAGACGGTCGCTAAAATCCGCGAAGGCGCGTTCCAGCGATCGCGCACCTCGGGCGAGAGAAGGAGTTCAGAGAGCGCCCTCTCCTCGCACCATTGCATGTCGTCCATCTCTTTCTCAAAGAATCCCACTGCCAGAGAAAGACCCAGAGCATTATGAAAAAGCTTGACTCTCGCCTCGAAGCGTATTCCGTCGCTCGCTTCGATGCCTTGCCAAATTGAGGCGTCCCCCTCAAGGGGCAGCACTTTACGCAGTTGTTCCAAGGTGCTCTGAAGACTACCGTCGGCTCGCTGTATCAGAAGGACAAGGTCACTTGTCTCTGCTCTCTGCCATTGGATATTGAGCCATCGGATCAGATGAGATTTGCCAGATCCCGGTTCTCCACGTACAACGCAGAAGGCATGACGGACGTCTTCCTTGGAGAGCGCTACAAATAGACTCCGTTCATTCGAACCCGCAATTTCAGCGGCACGGTTCCCGCCAACTTCAAAGCCCTCGATCGGGAAGTGCGTTGCCATAAAAACAGCGTCGTTCCCAGCCAGAGCCTCAGTTTGAAGCACCTGCTTGACCGAATCTTGTTGCCAGCAGATTCTATACGGCATTCGGCGCCTCCTGGACAATCAGAATGCTGTCGGCCCCGGTCAAACGTGTGAGGTCGTTTGCGTCATGGGCAAAGGGGACGCGTTTCGCCGAGTCTCCTAAGGCAGTCAAGCGGATCGCACCTTCCTGGTGAAGTTCGCGGAGCGTGCTGCTGAGAACGCTCGAAACTGTCTTCGGGCGCCATCCGGTGCGCTCTGTCATCTCGGCGAAGAGCGCGCCGCCATCGAGATACGGCATGCGGATTGAGAGTTCCTGCTGGACTTCTCGAAAGTCATGATTGCGGTCAAATCCCATCTTGCTGGCGATTCCCCGCAATTCTCGAAGCACTCGCTCAACCGGGGATGGGAAAAATAAGGTGTTGGGCAACTTTGTGCCCAACCCAAGGAACGTCATCCACCGGACCCAGTGCGGCCACTTCGTAGTATTAAACGTTCTGGCCTCCTTGTCATCCGGCCGCGGGAACGCTCCATCGATTTCATCCACAAGTTCTTCGAGAACAGTTCGATGAAGTGAGGTGACCTGCCGGTCCGCGCGCAATACAAACCATGCGTATACCTTCAGGACAACTGAGTTTGCGTCCTCATCCGATGAGCTGGAGAGTTGCCGATGCACGAGGTCGGCAAACTCCTGGATCGTGGAGGGAACTTCCACCTTGAGGGTGATGGGCGTCCCGTTCGCGATCAGGTTCAGGCTGCGGGCAGCGCCAAGCGTTTGTCCGAGGGCATCTTGCGGCCGGGGTACCTCGGCATTCCCAATCTTGTTACGCGGCGTGAGCCAGCCTTCGACCGTTTCAAGGGGAAGTGACGTTCCTGCTTCGGCGAGAAGTCGAACGAGGCCAAAGACCCGGTTGGGGCTACCCTGAGTGTCGGTTAGGAGGCTCATCCGTTACTTCTCCAATCTTCCAATTCCCGTTCATTGCGAAACGCGCCCCGAAATGCAACCTGCACCGCGGGCCTTCCCTCCAACTCAAGCCTCCGCGGCGTGATGTAGAGCATAAGCTTGGGTGATTCCCCCAGAGAATCGCGCTGCTTCCGAATCATAGTCCAGAATTGCTCGACTGCTGGCTGCGGGGTGCCAAATGCCGGAAAGATCACCGCAGTGGGCGCCGAGATCATGTTCCAGCCGCCCCTGAGGAGATCGGAATGTGTCAGACAAAAGCCCACCTTTGCGCCAGTCCGTGTGAGCGCTTCCGCAGCGGCGGATCCGAAGTTATCGGGAACCACGAATTGCTCCACACCCACATCGGCCAACCGCTTCAACATGAGATCGCGGCCTGACAGGTAATGATCATCTTCAGGGATAATGCACGATTCCAGAGTTCGAGCGTTCCGAAAAGAGAGGTCCGGCCGTCTCCAAAACTCACCCAGATGATAATGCGCCGTCACCGGGGGCGTGATTCCGTTCCGGCGGCACCACCAACACCGCCCGCAAAGATCGGCGTCGACGACTCCGCTTTCGATTGTTTCGAATAGGCGAACCAGCACGCACCCAGCGTCCGCCGAGTAATCGGTCAGGGCACCTTCCAGAGCCTGAATGTCCTGAAATATTTCGTTCTGTTCCAGCGTGCGCGACTCAAGAACTTCCCGGAGATGATGCTCCCCCCCTGCGTTCGTCTCGAGAAGTCTCGGGTCCACAAGTCCGACCTTCCATCGATTCCGCTTCAACTCCGGGTCTACTTCGAGAATCTCCAGCCTCCCCGTACGTTGAAGTTGATTCAACAGCACCATATTCCAGCCGCGATTGTGTCTGCCGGTTTCATACTCAATGTCCGAGGGGTGAGCATCGAGTGAGAGGTCGACGACGCGGTTGCCGCGTTCATCCCAACAAGCAGGCAGATGCCGATCCCATGCTTCTTTGAGGAGGGCGCGCCAGCGGACTACACCCCGATCGACCGTGAGAAACTGATTCGTTCCCATGCGGTATGCGAATCCAAGATCATCCTTGCGTTCCCGGAAGTCCGAGCCTCGATTCTTCCACCAAAGACAAAGCGCCAGTGCCTGGCGGCCATCGCGGCCTCCACGTCCGATCTCCTGGTAGTACCGAGCTGCGCTCTCCGGAACGCAAGCATGGATCACGGAGCGGACGTCCGGCTTGTCAATGCCCATCCCGAAGGCAGAAGTCGCAATCACGAGATCGAGCCGATTTGCGATCCATTGCTCCACAACTTCTTTCCGCGACCCCGGCCAGGAAGATTCGCCCGTCACCAGGCCGATCCTTTCATAGGACCTTTCGGTGCGAAGAGTTCTATGAATGGACTCGGCGTCTTCAACGAGCGTTGTGTACACGATCGCCGGGCGAGGCGCGTAATCGATTGCCTCGAGCAGAGCACGGCGGCGCTCCTCGGAGGAGTTGAACCTCACGCCGACCAAGTCAAACTCGTAGCGAGGGACCCTCGCATCGATCTCAATCCATTCCGTCGCTGCCAGTCTGTATCCGCGCCGCAATTCGCGCCGGGCGGCGTCCCCGATTGTCGCCGATAGCAGCGCGACACGAATGGCCGAATTGATGCTCCGCAGTTTCTGAACCAGGCCGGGAAAGCGCTGAAAGTCTGGCCTGAAAGTCCTCCCCCAGCTTTCGATAATGTGAGCTTCATCGACAAAGATCGCGCTGAGACGGCCTTCGGCTGCCCGAACCCGGTCCGCCCGTGGCCGCGCCGCATCCAGAATCCAACTGTTAGCCGTACCGAGGAGCATTTCCGGAGAGGTAATCAGGATTGGTATCTCTCCGCGAAGGAACTCCTGGCGAATTTGCTCGCGTACATCCGGTCCCAGTTCGCCCCTCAGCGAGCGCGTACCCTCAAGTCCAGGAATCAAGCGAAGAGTTTGTTCATGCGCGATCGCAAGTGCTACGGTCGGAACGACAACAACGGATGTGGGCTTCTCATCGGCCGTGGTTTGCCTCCACCAAAGGGGGCCCAGTTCGAACAACAGGCTCTTGCCTCCGCCGGTAGGAATGGTCACCAGCATTGCGGCTCCGGCCGGCATCGTTAGCAGGGCGCGGACAGACGCCTTTTGTGTCGGGCTCTGATAGCCGGCGTAGTGGGGAAAGAACTCGGCTAGGACTTTGTCGGAGACTGCGGTCTCCCGCGGCCTCCGGTCGCCTTGGTCGATCGCGATCGCGCTCCATACCTCCTCTGGGAGCATATCGCTGCTGGGTCTGGCCTTTGCCATGAGCTCAAGAGAATCCCCATTTGGTTGAATCGATATGCCGAATCGGCTGGAAAGCAATTGCCAGCCGTCTGGCGAAACAGGAAAACCCATACGGGGCAAGTGGCAGACCCACCCTTCAAGCCGGAGGATTTCCCTTAAGAGCGCACCGGCGTCCGCGGGTGACTGAGTCATGGAAAGGGCTAAAAAATGCCGATGGAGCGAGGAGAAGTGCCAGCGAAGATTTGAGCCTGGAACCGCGAGGTCGGCGGCGGATTGAAGCTCCCCCAGAAGTTCCTCGTTCGTCCTCGCCGTGAAATTGCTCACTGTGTTGGGACTCCGAGGACAAGGTAAACCGAGTCAACTTCAATCCTCTCAGACTGGATCGCAAGGGGGATTCGATCAAGACATTCGAGATCCTCAGCCGCCTGTAGATCATTCTGGGCTGAGCGCCATGTCAGGTAACTTCTGTCAAACCTGAGGCTGTTCTGGATTCGCCGGAGCGTATCATTGCGCAACTCTTCGCGGGAAGCCCGTGTCCGGGAGATTGCGTCTGCGGTTGCCGCGGAGATTGCCTGCCAAACCAGGTGCAGCGGTTGAACGGCATTCAGTTCCATCGGAGCCAATCGTTCACTATGGTGGCTTGCACATAGCTTAGCCACGAATTCATGCTCCTCCGCTGAAATTTCCCGGATCGAAGGATCCTCGCCGGGAAGTATCTCGATCAGCAGGGATTCCCTGCGCGGCGGTGCCTCTTCGACGATGCGAAGACGCAGCGTTGGCGGCGGCTCATTCTCTCCAAACGCTTCGAGATTTGGCGAGCATTGAAGCGCAATCGCTAGGAATATGCGGCCTTCGTATTGGCGGGGCGCCGGCACTTTCCCTGCGGCCGAGCGACCCTCCCCCTCGAGCTGAAACTCTCGTAGAAGAAAATCAATCAGAGGGTGACCCGGACCGAAAAACTGCACTGAATCATTTTGCATCGCGACACGATGCTTGAAGGTTCCGGTAATGATCTTTCGTCCGGTGTAGAGGAAGCGCTCTTTAGACCCTCGAAACGAATCCGGATCCGCCACAATTTCAACCTCGGATCCTTCCAAGACCTTCACCCGGAAACCAAGCCGTTCTGCCCAGGCAAGCAATGCCTCTTTACCCCCTCCCAGTAGCTGTGCATCGGCCAGGCCTTTGGCCAGCGCTGTTCCCTCGGAAAGATGGCGTCTTGAAGAATCAAGCGCACACTCGAAAGCCTCATCGCTGCGATTCATTTCCGCGGAAACTGCTTCCCGCAAATCTTCCCTGATATCACTGAGCGCCGTGGCCCCAAGGCGCATGGCGTTCAATACTCGCCTCTGAAGCGCCGGCACGCCGAACTCCAGCCCACCGATTGACTGTTCGTAGACAAGAAAAATGTCTCGATATGTCTCGAATAGAGCACGCTCCATATCGTTAGGGCCCAGTGCAACTGCCGAAAGAACGTCCCTGTCAGCAGGCCGGGCAATACGGTCCAGCCTTCCGATTCGCTGCTCGATCCGTGACAGAGACCATGGCGTATCCAGGTGGACAACGGCCGTTGCTATCTGAAAATTGCGCCCTTCGCCACCAAGCTCGTCGGACACTAGCACTCGACAGTCAGCATTTCGCTGAAACCGCAGAGCGACCTTGCTTAATTCGGACTCATCCATCTGGAAATGGAAGACATCAATTGAACCAGCCAACCGGTCCCGAAGGAAGTTGGCGAATCTCACGACAATATCTGCATCCTGGCAAAAGACCAGTACTTTGTTGGTGGCATCTGCTCCAAGATGGGCATGGATCCATTTTGCCACCGCATGAAATCGTGACGGAACGCCACGGTCCCGCTGCACCCATTCTTGGGCAAGATCGATGGCCGTTCGAAGCCATTCGAGTTCCCGGTCTAGCGGGTTGGCGGTCGCGAGAATGGTCTTCTGGAGAAGCAATTCGTAGCCAGGTTCCGGATCTTGAAGCAATCTCTCAAAGGCATGCTCTCTCTGAATCGATATGCCAGCTTGGAGCTTTCTACGGCGGTACTCGAGCATTTCGAGTGCATGAGATGGACAAGTAACGCAAATCCGCTCATAGAGCAGCCGCAAGCCCGCAGAGGGCGATTCGGAGTTCTCCGGGATTGGCAACTCAGCCAGTTGATGAATGAGGTTGATCTCAGAGTTGGTGGGCTCGTACTCGATGGTCTCGAGACGGCGGACGGGCCACTGCCTGCCTTCAGTTGAGAGGGTTGTTCGCCGGGTCCTGACCAGACGCTGGTCGATTCTGTGGAACTCCTGGACATAGGGGACCAAATCCTCGACTGCAGCGCGAGATCCATTGCGCATTTCCGCGGTCAACTCGGCAATCACAGGATCATCGTCGCAAACCCCATTCCAAAGGCCAGCGAGATATCCGAGATCACCGGCATCGAGTTCCTCCGATTCGCGCAGGGCTGCATCCAGATACCGAATCGTCTCGTTGAGCGCGCGCCATATCCGCTTCTGCCCCGCAATTCGATGCTCGAGCGCGTCACTATTACCGGGTTGATAGGCTTCCGGGGAAACCAAGGCGAGGAGGCTCGAAAGACCTTGAAGTTCCTTGCTTGATGGGGTCGCCGACAGGGCAAGAAAGCCTGGAGACTTGGACGCCAATTGAGCGACAAACGGATAAAGCTGATGATTGGCTGAGATGCGGTGAGCCTCATCGAGCACTACCATGTCCCAGTGCTTTTCCGCGATCCAACCGCACAGTTTTGAAGAGGCCATCAAGGCGGTCGTCGAAATGATCACACGCCCATCCGCAAGGCGATCAAGCACGAATCTGCCAGCCCCTTCCCCGCGCCTGGCAAGGTCCTCGGCTTCGAGCAACCCAAATGCTCGCGCTCCAAAGCGGAGGTATATCTCCGAGAACCACTGCCGACTCATCGACCCCGGCGCAATGATGAGAATCCGGAGGTCTGGCTTTTCCTGGATCAGCGATTGAAGAACCAATCCAGCCTCAATCGTCTTTCCCAGCCCCACTTCATCGGCCAATACGAAGCGCGGCCGGCGGCTCGATAGGACCCGCCGCAACGCGTATAGCTGATGCCCCATTGGCTCGACGCGCACGCCCATCAGACCGGGAATGCCGGCGGTTTGGGTGTGCCACAACTCGATCATCTTCAGGAAAGACTGACGGCGGCGAAAGGCCTTGGCTGAGCCCCATGAATTGGTCTGGAAGATCGAAATTGGGTTCGTTCGGTCTGGCGGAAGCGGTTCCAATTGAGTCTCATCCAGAAACTCGTCCCCATCCGCAGCCCGAACACGATATCGGCAAAGCCCACTCTTTCCATTCCCTAAGTTTTCAATGACTTCGCCGGTGCACGGCCTTGGAATCCGGTACAAGCTGACAGGGCTCCCGCTTAAGAGTTCGAGCCGGCCAAACATAGCACCCATCAGATTCATTTCGCACTCGGTCCCAGTCCAAAGAAACCGGATTTGGCCGCGCGATGGCCCAGTCGAGTGGATTAAACGCGCAGGGCCGGCGTCGCTATCGCCAATTCTCGTCAGAAGCGATCCTTCAGGGAACATGTTCATTGTCGGGAGATAAATGTTCTGTTTGAAACATGGTACTCCTAATTCTTCACCCGCTGGACGGGGTTGCTCACTCCAGGTTTCGGGGGCTCTTTTGAGGGGCCGCCGGAATCTTCGATTCAGCCCGGTAATCCCTTCGATTGCGCAATTCGAAGGGACCCAAAGCCGCCGACCTGATACGAGGGGTTCAAGCGTCCGGTTGTCCTAGGCAGCCAAAGAAACCCAACTCCCAGGAGAGTTATGAGCCTCAATTCTGTCGACCAGCACCAGGCCCCTTACACGCTTTGAGGAAGGAGTATAAGATCCGCGCCACTTGGAGTCGAGTTGGACGTTGCGAGCTACATTCGTCGAATCGGCAGAGGACAATGGCAGGCGGCCGAAGATTTCTGGGTTTAGCATTCTGAGTCCGTGCAACCGCGTTCGAGGCCTGCCGGTCGCATCGCAGCAAGCGCGCATTGCTCTGTTCATGCGCTGCCACCACAGAGCATTTCCCGGAGAAGAATACGCACCACTCGAGCCGATCGCGATACGAGACCACTCTTTTGCGAGGCGCCGAAGCCGGCTCAGGCTCTCGTGCATATGCCAGACCGGGCACCCCTGCCAGCGTTGGAATGGCCATTGAGCCAGCAATTCGTCATTTTCATCCTCGGTTCCGTCAATGCGGTCCGGTACGACGGCGAAATCGAACCCAGGGTGGCGCATCCAACGCTCAATCCAAGAATAGTACCTGTCCGCTTCAAACCTCGCACCCCGCCGCCAAACTGAGTAAGCACCGTTATCAATACAGAATGACTGGCAGACCTCAGCCGCAATCCTGATCTGCTCCGGGCGGACAAAACTGATCATTGCGTGTCGTCCCCGCCAGACAGTAACTGCAGTGGCGGGATCGCTGAAAGGCCCTCCATGATAGTGGACCATAATACTCCTTATCCGGTGACTTTCTGGTCGGTGCGGTTGAATCTCACCTCCTAAGCCAGTCGTGCTTGTCGCATCAATGGAAAAAATCGAGGAAGTGGCGTCACGTATCGGCAACAGTGGCTCTTCACCGCCGTATAAGGGATAGCGAATTCGACGCTTCTGTTAACGCGGATCGACTACGATGTTGTCACCACATCCAAAAGTGATTTGCAGCTTGGAGATGCCACGTGAAGAAAAAAGACCTCAAGCTTGGATGTCTTCATGCGATTTGGTATGCATTTCGCGACAAGGACATCTCGTTTTACCCGCTGATTGTCAGTGGTCAAAAGGAGAGCGTCGAAACTCTCCCGATCTCGCAAATTGTTTCGGAAATTTCCGCCGTCGTCTCGAAACTCGACGCCGATGATTCCACCGACATCGAGGAACATCTGAAGCGTGGACGGGAGTCGCTCGACGAGGTCAAGGCGCTGACCGAGTATCAGGACCAAAAGGCTACAAGGCTGTTGACCATTGTCGCCTTCCTGAGCGCTTTGTCCGGCGCGCTGTTTACGAAATTTGCCGACATCTACCCATTTCGCGCCACCGTCGCGCAGTTTGGGATCGGGATGCCGATTTTTATGGTGCTGGGTTCCTACGCACTGTTTGCAATTTTCATCTTGAGCGCGATCTCCGGAGCGCTGGTGATCTTCCATGCGACCCGCACGCAATTCAAATATCCGAAGACCCATTCGTCGGATCAATCAGGTGCCGGAACCGGAATTGGCTCGTACCTCTTCTATAGCGACATCGTTAGCATGACCCCGGCTCTTTGGGCGAAGAGTTTTGTTCATTCGAAGGGATTCGTGCGAGCCGGCGGGGGAGAAGAGGAGTTCGAGATCGATCCGAAGTTGCCCATCTACTATTTCCGGAACTACATTCTCGAAACCTATCTGATCGCTTGTAAGGTAGCCGACAAGCTTCGCTATCTGCAACCTGCGCAGACCATCCTGTCATTTTCTATTCGGGTACTTTTGGCTTGGGTATTGGTCATGGGTTCAACCTTGATATTTGTCGGTCCACCTCGACCATCATCCCCGCCTGCGCAACCGCACTTTCAAAAGCCTGCAGGTCGATTGTTGATTACGGATGATCTGGACAACCCCGTGCATTCTCTCGCAGTTCAGGAGGGCCCATTCCACAGCGGCAATCAGGCCGGCGCGTGAGTTTCGAAATGGCGTTTTTCTGACGGAAAGAAATTGACCGCCTCGACTGGCTCCTTTGATATACGCTAGTCAACTTGCTTCAGCTCGGCGTTGATGATCCCTGGAACATCCGCGAAGGTTGCAATCTGGCGATCCGGGAGAACTCCCTTCTCGTCTATATCCCATTTGGGACGGAAATTGCTCGGAAAGTAGATTGTGTTTAGTCCCGCAGCTTTGGCGGGGCGAATATCGCGGTCGAGTTGGTCGCCTATCATGAACCCAACATTGCGGGGGTGAAGGACTTTAAGGAGGCGCTCGTACAACCGCTGATCCTTTCGGACCTCCATGACTCGCGGGATGTAGCGCTCCAGATCATGTGTGCGGACAATGTCCCTCACGCGGTCTTGTCTGCCCTCGGTCAACACCAGCAAGGGGAAGCCTTCAGTGGCAAGCTCCGACAATCCGGACAGCACACCCGGACGAAGCGTCGGAGTTCTGCGCAGGTTCTCAACCATTCGGCTTTCCGCCTGCTGCACACTCTCACTGCTGAGACGGTTGGATTCGATCCCGCCGGCCCAGGCCAATCGGATGGCATTCGCTTTGTCCGATCCTGTGAGGGCAAGCGCAAGCGCCTTAATTAAGAACCGTGGCGGATATCGAAGTCCCTCGTGATGGCGCTCTGCCAGTCCTTGATCGATACCCCGGATGAAGGCGAGACGGTCCGAATCCGATACGTTTGCACCGAGGCGATCTTCCAGTTCCTTCAAGAGTGCAAGCTGAGCATCTGCGTAAACACCGTCGGTGTCCCAAAGAGTGTTGTCCGCATCGATGAAGACGACGGTCGCTGGGGATTGTTCTTCGCTCATCCTTGTACCCGCATCATCATTGAGGCAATTTCGGTTCTGACTGACGTTGATCTTGGCACGCTGACAAAAACAGGCCTCTACTTCAGGCTAATCCAGCGCTTTCACAGGCAGATGCAGGAGGCCCACCGCCGCTCAATGAGCCTAACGCAGTATAGTTCCAGCCTACGTGAGTCAGTCCATCGGGTGGTGGTGTAGTTTGTTTTTTCCACATCTGCAGTCTGGTCTGTTTACTCACTATTCAACCGGGTGTTTCGCAAAGTACGGGAGAAAGCCAAGTAGCAATAATAGGCGAGTCGAATTTACCGCATCTATATTTCGTGCGCTCAGCACGGAATCGATACAACCTATCGATTGCGAAGTATGATTGGGGCTGAAGCCGACCTAATCCACGCGGCGCCAGCGAGGATGGCTTCGAAAGGACGAGTAGCTATGTCCACAACCGGGGCGACCGATTTCTCCGAACTTCTCGAACGGGTTTATAAGGGCCAGGACGGCGTTAAGCGGGTCGAGCAGATCGTAATCAGGCTGCTCACTCTGCATTTGGCGGAAAGCAAGCGGCCTCTCGAGGTCAACGATGGCGGCAGGTTCGATGCTCTTGCTACGGCGGGGATCGACGATTCGACACCTGGACCCACAATTGTTGATATCAGCCACAACCTAAAGCGTGTTGTTTCCCAGCGGTTCGCCGGAGATTTGCAGAGAGCCGCGGATACCAGCGGCGCCAAAAGTGCACTTCTGATCGCGACACATTCCCTGAAAGCCGAACGGATGGCCGCATTGCAGGCCGATTCGCGCCTTCACGATCTGCAACTCGTCTTTTGGGGTCCGGAAAAAGTAGCAGAACTGATGGAGAAATATCCCGACGCGGTCGGGGGCCTTGTGCCGGACCTAGGGACCCGGGCCGTGGCGGCTATTGTGCAGAAGGCCGACACGAATTGGACTGAGCAGCGAAACAAATATCTTGTCGACCTTCGGAAGGTGTATTTTTCCGACCGCCTGTCGCTCTTCCTCGGTGCTGGGACCTCGGTCGACTGCGGTATCCCCACTTGGAAGACGCTGATCACAAACCTGGCGCTGCAAATGGTCGACGAGCAAACCCCGAAGGATGCGCAGTACGCAACCCGAGGTATGTCAGTAACGGAACGGCTTGAAATTGCCTCGGCGCTCGTTCGATCTCAGGACAGTTCACCTTTGCTAGTAGCGCGGTATCTGCAGAATAGCCTCGGGAGTGACTTCGAACAGAAATTGCATGAAGTGCTCTATCAATCGGTCAAACCTCCAAACGAGAATTCACTCATCGCTGCCATCTCAAGGCTCTGCCGTCCATCGCGCCAACGCGCGGGCGTCTTTGCCGTTGTCACCTATAACTTCGACGATCTGTTAGAGACCGCCCTGAATGCGGACGAAATCAAGTGCCGTCCGATATTCCGGGAAGGAACCTTCCCGGATTCAGACGAACTCCCTATTTATCACGTCCACGGACGTCTTTCTCAGACTGGCGAGTCCGAAACGAATTCAAGGCTCGTCTTCTCTGAAGAGAGCTACTTCGCTCTGCAATCGGACCACTACTCGTGGGCGAACTTCGAACAGTTAAAACTCCTTCGAGAGACTACATGTCTTCTTCTAGGAATCTCTGGAACTGACCCCAATCTCAGACGCCTGCTGGACATTGATTTTCGGCAAAGCAACCGTGCCAAACACTACATATGCTTAAAGAGGCTCGGGATCGAGGACCTGCTCAATCAATCTCAGACGAGTGTTCGCGCAACGGTTGCCGAACATTTCTTAAATGTCCACCACAGCTTTATGGAACACTCATACGCCGACCTGGGGCTCAACGTGATTTGGATTCACAATCACAGCGAGCTGCCGACCATCCTGCAGCAAGTTCGAACGCTCGAGCAGAAACCAGTCTAAATCCCGATGTTATCGGCTGGCGCTTTCTTTGAATATTTGTGAGAATCGGTCAGACTACGCGCAAATGAAAGCCACGCTTTACCTGTGCGCCTGGGACCAACTCGCAACGACTTGCTGACTCCTTGATCGCGTCATTGCTCGGTGCATTGCAGCGGATGCAACTTGCCAAAGTCTTGGTCGTATCATCTGGGAGAAGAGCAAGGACCTCTACCCAGACACGACCTGGAATTCGAAGTTCCAACTCTCGGCAAGCTATTGGGACCTGGCTTGCATCTGTGATCTCAACGGAGTCCTGGCTGTTCTTTTGAAGTCGCAGTGTGAATTCCCTGCCCTCGATCTTCTTAAGTCCCCGTGCGGCAAGGAAATAGAGCACCATATTTTTCGTGCTAACTATCTTCGCATCGGCGGAGCGCGCACGCGTCTGGAAACGGTCTGCCTGCTGCCGGCAGTATTTCATCCTGTTGTCCATCAGGGTCAGGAACCGTCCGATCCTGTCGACTTTCTCGCGTTCGGCCTCGCAGAATTGTTGGAACCGCTCCAGCAACTCCGGTGACGCGGAGCCGGTCTCTTCGGCTTCTTCTTCAATCTGATCGAGCAGCGAATCGAGTTCCCGGTCGATTTCAAACAAAGTATTGCCATCGCTCATTGCAGCGTCTCCTGAGGGTTTTCAAGCCAAACCAGTGATTTGATAGTTTGGATCAACAAAATTCATGCGGCGATTCGCGGTTTGTACCATTCCGTCCGGGCGGCTCGATAGGCGAGAGCGTCAACGCGGGTCTGCACTGGATGCCCGCTGTGGCCCCTGATCCATCGCCACCGGATGTTCATCCGCTCGTTTAGCCGAAGTAACTCCATCCAGAGTTGCTGGTGCTGCAACTCCATGCCGCGGCTGTTGTGCCATCCCTGCCTCTGCCAGCGGAAAACACGGAAGCGCATTCCATGAATCAACAATTCCGAGTCCGAGCGCAGTTCGACCACGGAACCAGCCGGGAGCGTACGCAAGGCTTCGACCGCTGCCAGAAGCTCCATCTCTGAAATGGTCGTCCAAGAACTTGCTCCCGACATCTCCCAGCTCGTGCTTCCCCGGATCAACACCGCGGCCCATCCACCCGGTCCAGGATTCCGGATCGCTGATCCATCCGTAAAGATGTGAATTGTCTTCTCCATATTGAAACTCCGTGGTGGTGCACCGGCCCTGCCGTCTTTCGCGACTCGCATAGCTCGGCAGTGGCGATAGAGCGCGCCATCGTTCCCCTTGGGCCGATCATTAACGGTTTCGGAAACTAGGCTGCGTGCATCGGAATAACGCTGCCGAAGGGAGCCCGCTGGCGCTCGGTGGACGCCCAGAGCACCGGATACTCTGGTGCGGTTTCGGGAAACGTGCCGCACAGATCCGTCAGAAAGACCAGAGTCTGCGGCCAAATCCCTTGCTCCTCCAACCAGTCGAAGCACGGTCCGAAGTCCGTCCCTCCTCCGCCAACCGGATTGAGATGAACGGGCTCTCCAGCGAAGTACGTCTCCACCTTATGCACCGCGGTGTCGAAGTAGAGAACATGCACCCGTTCTGGCCTTTGGCCTTCGAGGATTGAGCGTATCTCGGCCTCAAAGAGCCTCAGTTGCCGCCTGCAAACCGAACCGGAGCAATCGACAGCGATCGCTATCTCACCGACCCCCTCCCGCACCATCCCAGGCAGATAGAGTCCAGCCCAGATATGTCGCCGGTTCGGCCGCATCCAGCTCGAATCGGCCGGGATGGTATCCGACCAGAGCCGGCGCAGCAGTTCCCGCCAATCGACCGCCGCCTCCGCTGCGCCTTCGAGGACACGTGCAAGGCCCGCGGGAGATTTCCCGGCCTGCTTTGAGAGAGTGACTGCCTGGTTGAGAGCAACACTCCAGTCCCGCGCCTGTTCTTCCACGCTCGGCGTCCCTTCGTCCGGAAGCGGTGCATCAAGAACCTGACCAATCCCGCCTTCCGTCACGGGGGCAGAAAGCGATGCGGGTGCGTTCTGCTTTGGAGGTGCATTCCCCGTACCGACTCCTGCGGCCTCGTTCTGTGGGTCCGTGCCGCCGGACTGTGGCTGTGCTTCGGCCTCGCGCAGGTTGTAGATCTGCTCCGCGCTCATTCCACGGAAGCGATGATCGACAAGAACGCCTTCCGGTAGACTGAGGCCTGCATCGAGCAGCAGTGGATTGATGGCGTAGTCGCACGCCTCATTCCACCGCCTTGGATCGCGCCCGGAACGCCGCACATGGTGCTGCAGCGCGGGGTGCATGACCTCGTGGGCCAGCACCCCAGCCAGCGTGGCCGAATTCAGCGTATCGACGAACTCGGGGTTAAAGTAAAGCGACACTCCATCGGTCGCCATGGTTGGAATCGACCGGTTCTCGCGCCCCTTCAAGCGAAACAAGAGAGATCCGAAAAATGGGTGATCAAGCAGCAAAGTTGTCCGCGACTTCTGGATGCGAAGCGTTGCAGGTGTCTCGTGTCTCATGCCGCGGCGGGCGCCTCCATGTACGCACTCATATGGGCCAGGATGTTCTCGACGGATGCAGTCGCCTCTCCCTCCGGCGCACCCGCTTCGCGGTTGCGCAGAACGCTATCGATCTCAGCGACGATCTCTGCGGCATCCGTTGCCGTTGCCACGCGCAGTAAATCATGCCTCTTGAGGTCCTGCGCCGTGAAGCCGCATAGGCGCTGTCTGATCTGCTCGGCGAAGCGGTTCAAATCCGCGTCGCCATTGACATTGAGACGCGGCAGCAACTCCACCAGGTCGAAGACATTCGTGACCATCGTGGCATGAAAGCGCGACTCCGGCTCGTTCAGCCGATCCACCATGTGCGAGACCACTTCCCTGAGCCGCTTCCAGAGGTCTTCGGTCCCACGCGTCAGAGACTGCCGGACATTGGTG